>Ga0209087_1001194_pt1 | contig 15507 bp, 17 predicted proteins | sample S_130805_EF_Meta_FD_187321 | JGI IMG/M metagenome (GOLD analysis project Ga0209087, IMG submission 187321) | Freshwater microbial communities from Lake Simoncouche, Canada to study carbon cycling - S_130805_EF_MetaG (SPAdes) (version 2) | ecosystem: Environmental > Aquatic > Freshwater > Lake ... | reverse complement strand
CAATGTGAATGTGGAGTTGGGGGAGAGTGCGACGCCGGAGCAAGTAGTCGCAATTGTCATCAAGAATTAAAGATCCTTACGGAAACCTTCCCACTCGCATCGCTTACATTGAACGTCAGGATCAAGTCCGTCTCCACTTAGACAACATCCACCAACTGCATACTTTTCGAAGTCGAAAGTTTCAGGATCTGGCATTCCGTAAATGATTTCCCGGAGTGTGCCAATTTCTCCGCACTCTGGGCACACTAGATTACGTAACCGCGTGCGTCTTTTAACTGTCACCAGATCCTCGTTCCTCTAGATACTTTACGAAGTGGGAATTGCTCAACACATATGGACTCCGGCGCTCCTTAATTAGAGTTATAGCTTCATCTGCGCTCTTGCCATCACGCATCAAAACTAATGCAGTTAATAGAGACGACCGATTCATGCCCGCCTGGCAGCGGATTAAAACTCGCTCACCAGACTTCCACATCGAATAGGCCCACTCAGCTAATGCTTCTATCTCAGGGATTGTCGCAGGATCAATTGGGCCATCTGGAAATGGATAGCGGAACTCTTTGACTAACCATCCCATGGGCAAAGAGTGCGCACACAATGTAACGACAGAATCAAATGGCCTCACATCATTTAAAGTCGCAAGACGTTTGTTTCCACGAAAAACAGTCTGCTCATCATCTGTTCCACCTTGATACAACCCCTCCAGGATCTTTGATTGCAGGGGAGGATCATCAAAATCATTACCCCACTTCACTTGGTGTTTCCAAGTGGAATGGAATCAATTGTTACAAAACGTCCGGTCTGGAACTCATTTTTGACCTCAGTGGTACCAGCAAGTATTGCTGAAAAGGTTGCGTCAAAAGTTTCCTTGCGGTTGAGCAACCAGTAGCCAGCCAACGCAGAGGTTGCATTTGAGGTTCCGACAGTAAATCGCAATGTTCCGTCTAGCTGACGGGTATACCAGCGAGCGTTGAGGAAGAAGTCAGTTTGCCCAGTAGCACCATTGCTATAGCGGGCGATATATGGAACTGCCTTAACATCGTATGCAACTGGTGCAACGCCAGGAAAGGGATTATCTGTTGCCCCGACTGCCACAACATCTGGCAAACAGGCTGGAGACATCACAGATTTTCTATCACTATTATTTCCAACCGCAGCGATGACTGGAACATTTAATGCTTTTAGTTTTGCAATCTGCTCGGCCATTCCATCAGGGACCTTGCAATTAGCAAAAATTCGTCCCTGCGCTAAAGAGATTACTGCAATGTTGTATTTGGCTTGATTTGCCAGCACCCAATCCAAGCCAGCCTTCACATCATCAAGTGAATACAGGGCTAGGTTTCCATTAGGCGTCATTCCAGCTATTCGAATAGGGATTATTTTTGCTTTTGGATTAACCATTGTGACCACAGAAAGCATTTGTGTGCCGTGATTTAGATCTTTGTTTGTCGTAACAGGAATATTTGCCGCCCCAGGACCTTCCATGAACAACTTTCCATTTGGACACTTATAGCTAGAAATTACACATACTTCAGTTGCAATTGCATCCTTAAACAGGGACGAATTGGTGCCAATATCGATTACCGCAATCGCTGGCGGTACTTCAGCTGGTACAGCTGCTGGCACTTGGGCTGCAAATAAGGCAACCAATAACAAACCTAGTATCTTCTTCATTTAACGCTCCTTAGTTTAGTTTTTACACACGATGTTCGAATAACTACTTTTTTCCCTACGGTGGTGCGCGAAATTGTCAGGCTCTCAATCTCATGTGAGATGGATAGATCATGAGACAACTTTCGCTGATCTGGGTCATTTGAATATCTCTTTACAATTCTCTTTTTGACCAGCACTGGGAGGATGTCATTCCAATCCCAGCCCGGATAATGACGATTGATGAACTCTTGTGAAATTCCCCTCAGCGCGGGAATCCAGTGCGCATGACCGGTGATTGTTCGCAGAGCCTCAATGTCTAAAACAAGAGTTGTTTCACTCATGTTTTGAATCTCGCTCCGCATGTGTTGCATTCGTAGTACCCATTCCCGATATTCCACCGTTTCATGATGTCCACTCCACGGCACACCGGGCAATTGATATTGGCAACATTTCCCACTGCTCATCCCTCCTCCTTCATAAATCCAGTTTTCGAGCAAATCTTGTTGTGCGTTTTCACAAAAGACTTTGCATCTGCATTTGCAACCAGCACCAAGAATTCACCACACCTCTGACAGAAAACCGTCCAGAGATATGTTTTAAAGCTTTCCTGATACTCAAAATCCACAATCAACGCGATCGCATCTCCTCGAAGACTTGGCAAGTTCTTATGCCCAATCACTTTTTGCACATCATCAAGTGAGATGCCATCAAGCTTTTGAATAATCTGTGGATCAACAAACTCTGCCGGAACGCCACTTGGTACTTCTTGAGTATTTAGCACCAGACCACACGTGCAGTGCTTTTGATTAGTACCGCTCAAGTAGTGAAAGTGATGGCCTTGCCTCTGCCAATTCTTCAAATTCGCATAATGCAGCCAAGCCTTAAAGCGCCCGTACTTGGCATCCTTTGGCGCTGCATTCTGCTCAGCCTTTAGTCGTCGCAACTTTTCCTCAGTCACAGCAACATCTTGATAAGTAATTGTGTAGTAAAGATTCTGCGGGAGGGGAATTCCCGCAGAATCTGACTTAGAGCTACGCCGCTTCATGAACGGTCTCGCTTCTCAAGATGTCCTCAACGCTTTTAATACGTCTGAAGATCTCATTAGCCTCATGTACTCGTCCACGGACGATGAACATCTCAGCCATTTCCTTTTCGACCTTTATCAAGAACTCCCACTCTTGATAACCCATCGCTAAGGCCAGACCCTTTGCATCTTCAAACAGTTCTATTGCTTCATCATCTTCACCCAGTAATCGATGAGCAATTCCGATGTAGTACTTGAGCCACCATATGTGCCGGTGATTTTGGAGCAAAGTATAAAAATCCAGTGCACGTTGTGCGTAGTACTGAATCTCGACCGGATTTCCCAGTGCGATATATACCTCGGTTAGCTCCTCATCACAGGTAACGATGTAATAAGAATCTTTTGCTTCTTTGAATATCTCACGCGCGGTACGTAAGGCTTCAATCGCTTCGGGATAGCGCTTCAATGACTTGAAGGTCATTCCGATGTTTAGATAATCAACCCCAGCAGAAGAGTCCTTCAGGTGTAACCCAGAGATCTCCATGGCTTCCTGGTGACACGCTAATGATTTTTCATACTCATTAGCTGAGTACCAATGCCTACCTTGATCCCTGAGTAGATCATCTAGTGTTTCAATCTCTAAAACTCTTGCCGCGGCCACGGCCTTTTCGAGTGCTTCTGCGGCCTCAGCCGATTTATTGAGCTCCTCGTAATTCTTGGATATCCCGATGTTCACATCCAAGATCTCGTGCTGGCGATCACTTGCATCATTGTTTTCAAAGTACTCTCTTGCAATCTCACACATTGCAATCGATTCCTTGAACTTGCCCTTGTTATACGCGATCCGCGCTAAGGCAATATAAGAATCCGCTCTTCCAAAACCTTCCTCCCGAGCGACCCTTTCCCACAACTCTTTCTCGTTATCTTCTATTGGTAGTTCCTCAGACACCTCGTCCCTCCTGAGCTTGTTCACTTAACGTAACCGGCCCCACTGACAAATTGGCCCTCATGCGGCCACCCAGCATCTGCACTCATCACTGCGCCCGTGCGTTACTCGATTCGCACATATATATCTGTCGTACTTCGCAGTAAACGGATTTGGGGCCAGTTTTGGACGTTCAGCCACAAAATCTACGAGCTTTACCTTGGCCTTCCATTCCTTGATTGATTCGGTCTTGGTGACATTGATCTTTTCAATTAGTTCTTGGTGAGTCCGATTTGAGTAGAACACGACCTCTTTAAGAATCTTTGGGAGGTACTGTGCATGGCCAAGAACGATTGCTGCCTCGATATGACGAGTTTGGAATTTGCAAAGCTGCTTAGTTATCGGATGTGCAAGGAATTCTTTACGATACTTCGAACCCAAAGTTTGGAAATTTGATTCCCATATTTTTAAGATTTGCTCTGGTGTTGTATTTGTTTTTTTCATGAAATTCTTCTTTCTCTAGTTCCTCATTTTCTAAAACTCAAATAGAGCCACGGTGGCTCATTTGTTCTTTCCGCACTATGTAGTTTTCAAGGGTCGTGAATTGCCAACCTGCTAGAGGAAATTTGCGATCGCAAATAACCCCTAATGGGTTGGGCTGTTTTGAGGTATTGCTCTAGAGGCCTATAAGGCTGTGGTGTTATTCATGTAAGACTCCTTAAAAGATGACCGCGGGGCGATCTCTAATCTCGTCTTCTTCAGTTCCACCGGTGGATGTCCCCGGTTGGCGCGAACTTGCCTGAAGTGCGTATTGCGTTCCTAACTTGTAAGTTTCCCCACAAGCACCAGGGTTTCCCCTGACCTTCTTCTACTAAGAGACTTGCGTTTCTTAGGACGATTTTTGTGCTCGGATGAGCACTTACAAAAGGTAGCACGAGTTATTTTGGTTGTGCAACTCGTTTCGCAAATTTATTTCGTGTCGTCAATTTTGGTAGCTTTTGAATGTGGCATAAGCGTGCGCATGCATCGCCCGCAGCAGGTCAACCTCCTCGAAGTAGGAAATAGTCGAGAGCCATCCACAAGCACAAAGCGCCTGAAAACAACCTCCCTCGGCTTCAAAGACGGATCCTGAATGGTCACTAGACATGGCAAACCAACCCAACTGGGTTTTCACATAGAAAAACCCGCTACTTCTGGCGGTGTCTATCATCGCCAGCAGGTCTTCCTTCAGACCACCGTGCGCGAGTTGCGCGGTTGGTACTAAGCAAGCCGAAGGGCTTAGCGCTTAGATTCGTTGACCTAGGGGAACTGTAGCAAAGGGGACTGGCAATAATTCACTAATGAGGATTGCCTAGTGTCAGAATCGCTTCTCAAAGTATTGAAGGATTTCGGTTTGGGCTACGGCAATTTCCTCCATTGTGTAGCTATCTCTAATTTCAATAGTCATTTGATGCGTATCCGCCAAAGGCTGCGAAATATCAACATACTTGAAGCCTGGCTTTTGCTCCAAAAGGTCCATGAGGGCAAGCGGAATCTCCCGGAAATTAGTCTCAAAGCTACTCGGTATAGTAACAATGAAGGAAAAGTGATCAGGTCGTTTCTTAAGGTCAATTGCAACACCATTACTGATTGCAAAATCCGCCCTCTTGCCAAAATCTGTTACAAATTCACTAACCCACTTTAAGTTAGTCTTTGAAATTTCCTGAACAAAAACATTAATATACTTGTCGTATCTGGATCTAATTGCCTCATCATCAGGAATTCCGGATACGAGAAGGTATCTCATTGCATCCTTTGTAAATGCATCCCATTCGTACTCATAGGTTGTGAGAAAGCGTTCTTTCACTTGACCAGACTTTTCAAAAGCTTTAAATACATATCTAGCCCACTCGGAAAAGGTACTCACATCTTTGATTTGCGATAACTCCCATGTTCCATCAATTTGGTTCTTATTGGTGAATTCTGGTTTCGACAGGATGGCCTTCACACATTTGCGTCTTTGGGCTACGGAATTCTTGAGTTTCCTAGCCTGCCCAGTTACAGAATGCAACTGATGGGCGATTGCTCGATAGTCGGCAGATTCTCCCCAACCTGCAGCTGCGCCGATCAGTTCAAGTCGGCGGGTGATGCGATCAATAGCAAAACTACCAATCGTGAGGGTCGCCTCAGCCAGGCGATCTATATCTCGCTCCGATACCTTGCCCCCATGGCCAGACCCATAAATGATTTGGCTCAACGCCTGGCAAACGCCATCTTTGTTCCGGGATTCAGCTTCAAAACACTCCCAATTGAGGTACTCAAGCATGGCTTGAGCTAGGCGGGATCCTCGCGTGTTTCCGAAGGTGAGCTTTTGGGGGGGTCTAAGTTCCATGTAATTCAACTTCCTGATAACTGGGCTTGACAGCCAGGTGATACTGACCTTAATATTCGGAGTACGTCAGTATCCTGAGATTTTAGTTGGGCGTAAGGCACTCCGCAGCCGCGGATTTTTTTACTCCAAAAAATCAATGGTGTTACTGACATAAAGGAAAGATACACGAAAAATGTCAGTAAAACAACGATCAAGAGAGGCAGTTGATAAATGCAAAACACACGTCTAATCATCATGGAGGCACAAATGGCAATTGGAAATGAAGCATCTGTTCAAGGAGCCCTGGCTGTAACCCGCCTGGGTTTTGACCCATCCAAACTATCGGCTAAGAGTAATCGCCAAACTAAAGCATCAATCAGAAGTCGTAAGAAAATGAAAGGAAAGCCCACCCTTGGCGAGAGTACGGAGAAAAAGTACCTCCGAAATTGTGATGAGAAAACTCGTTTCAAAAGTTTAGAGCACGCCAAGGAAGCAAAAGAGCGAATCCGTTACATCTCAGCAATGGAAAGCACTGATGGCAAAGCAGCAACCCGCCTGCCATCAAGAGCTTATGCATGTGGAAACTGCAAGGGTTGGCATCTGTCTTCCCGCGCAGATCTCTATGAAGTTAAATTTGAATTGGCGGCATAAATGCAAAGTTTTCGAATCTCCGCTACTCGCAGTGAGGCTGAAGATCTCTACAAAGTGGAGATTGAGGTCCTCACATCACTAGAAGTAATTTCTGACAACAGAATCACTTGGCGTCGTAATAGCCACAAAAGCACGTTCACATCACCAATATCTTCATATTCAAATCTCATAGCAATCAAATTATCTAACTCAAACTAACAAAGGAAAACACACACAAATGACAACACATAACAACGATTCATCCGTGACACCACTTCGACCAATCGAGGTAAACGCAGATAACTTCATAATCAAGCAATACAAGGTAAAAGGTAAGCCAGCACAAGTTCTAATTGCAGCCACTCTGGAAGGTCAGCAACCAGAAAAAGTTCTTGATGATATGTTGCAAATTGGCGCGATCGCCCTTCAACAATCACATGGCGAAAGTATGGTTCGACAGATCGAAAACTCTATGGAAAATCTAGCAAAAGCAATCAACATTGAGGCCAATGAAAAATTCCCAGATCAGATTAAGTCAAAGACAGATGATCTAATGAAGGATCTGGCCAAGTATCTTGACCCTAAGGTTGTTGGAAGTATTCAACAGCAGATTGACAAAGTTCTAACATCACAGATGGCTGAGCAAACGGCGCTCTTGCAAAAAGAGTTAAAGGTGCATTATGCGATGCTTCAGGAAGGCTTCAATGGTTTGAATAAGGTCAAAGAGGTCATTCAAAACTCAACCCATAAGGGCATTCCATTCCAGACTGTTGTTGGAAATTTCTTGGATCGCTTCGCCGGCACAGACGATGTTGTTTCTGATCTATCTGCGAGTTCAACCGGAAAGGCTGCTCGCGAAGGCAAGGGGAAGTCGGGGGATTACCTAGTCACCCTTAGCAATACCTTCGGAACTCCAGCCCCAATTGCATTTAGCGTCGAAGCTAAGGCAAGCAAAAAATCTGAATCTGAAGCGCTGAAAGAACTGAATGCAAACATGAAGAATCGCGGTGTTGACGTAGGCGTTATCGTCTTTGAATCTGAAGAAGATGCACCGACTATGGGTAAGCGCCTAAAGGTATTCCCAGGTAATCGCATCATGGTCGTTCTAGATGAATCCGAAATAGCGCTGCAGTGTGCCTACATTTTGGCAAAGCAACTGGCAATGGGCGTTAAGAAGTCTGGTGGTGATTCGATTGACCCTGCCGATGTAGAGCGCTTAGTAAACGAGGTCTCAGAACACCTAAGTTTTGATGGAGTACTCAATAAAGAAGCACGTGCAATTGAGCTGGCTCTAGATCGCTTGATTAAAGGTGCAACCGATGCCCGAGATCGTGCATTGAAGGCGCTATCCCGCTTCGAGCGCGGTTGAGGCCACCATGGGTAATTTGTCAGTGACGGTCAGTAACTTCTCCACCAGTCAGAAGCACCAGTGTCAACAAGAAAGGATCCGGTGAGCGCCGAGAACAACGAGCACAACACCCAAGAGCAAGAACTCTGGGATCGCATGAGCATGACCGAAGGTCGCGAGCGCGCTGAAGTTTTGGATGAACTAAGCCACATTGCATACAAGAAAGATAACTACACAGAATGTCTTCACCTTGTTGATACCTCAATTGGTATCTATTACAAGCTAGGTGGTGCTGATGTTTATCTGAAAGAACTCATTCACCTATACAAGGGAATGTCTCACTGCTACGAACACCTAAAGCGATTCGAAGATGCAGCTGGAGCATTCGAACACCTGTCTGGTCTTTATTACATTGATGAAGATCATCAGGGACAAATCTGGGCAACTAGAGCAGCAGCTCGTGCCTGGTATGAAGTCAAAGAATGGCAGAAGTCACTTGACGGTCACATAGCTGCAACAAAACTCATTGATCTAGATGCGACTCCATTTTCAATGGGCATGGATCAAATCAACATCGGAATGGCTCTGGCCAAACTCAAGCGAGACGAGGATGCAGTTGTTGCCTACCTAGGCGCTCGCAAGTTATTTAAAGAAGCCAAGAATCTTGAATATGTTAATTGGTGCGACAACTACCTAGCGATGGTCTATATCAACCTAGAAAATGGACCAGAAGCAAAGTTCCACGCCCAGCATTATTTCAATTTCAGCAAGGTGTCTGAAAGTCTTGGCATGGAAGCCTATGCCAGATATCGACTCGGTACCGCTTTTCTGATTTGTGAAGAATTTTTAGAAGCCGAGAAGCACTTAACAAAAGCATTAGAACTCTTAACCCTTGAGGATGAGAAGGATTGGGAAGACATAGTTGCTGCCAATCAAGAGGTAGCAAAGGCTCTCGTTGCACTTGGCCGAGAAGGTGAGGCTAATGAGCGCCTAGAGAGGCTCAAGACAATTCAAGAAACGCTTACAAAATGACCATAAACGAACCTCATGGTTACACTTTTGAGAAATTCACCCAAAATTGCTTTTTTTCAATCAATTTAGCGGTGGCATTTACTACCATGACCACCTGGAATAGGGGAGACAAATGAATAGGCCATATTGGCATTGGATCGAGCTGCAGAGACTGGGCGGTGCAGGCGGTGGACTTGCGGGAAAAGTGTTCAAAGGTATCGACACTTTCACTGCTTCTGATCTGTTAGCGCGTGAGGTCATTCAGAACTCATGGGACGCTTCCAGAAAATTGAATTCTGGGCGGATAAAGTCAAAGAGAATTCCATTTAAGATGGAATTTAAATTTATCGAATTGACCGGAAAAGATAAGGCTTCTTTTTTAAAGATAGCCGGACTACAAGAAATTTACGAAGCATCAAAATCAATGAAAAAGTCTGATGCAAAAGTAGCGGACGAAAACTTTTCGGCGATAAATTCTGATAATCCCTTGAGAATTTTAGTTTGTTCTGATTATGGTGCTCACGGACTGTACGGTTCTATCGAAGCTGGAAGTGATTCAATCTTGTTTAAAGCCCTTTACATGTTTGGCGAGACAGGAAAAGCAGATGAAGATGGAACTGGTGGCTCATATGGATTTGGTAAAAGTGCATTTATTGTCGGTTCGGGCATCAAGACTGTTTTTGCATATAGTTCTTTTGCACCACTAATCAACGATAAAGTGACGAGAAGACTTGTTGGAACTACATATTGGGGTTCCCATAGAGATGCATCAGGTCGTGATCTCGAGGGACGTGCAATATATGGAGATCCAGATGCAGGGGAAACTGGGATTCCATTTGAGGACTCAAAAGCTGATGAACTTGCGGCCAAGCTGTTCATGGAAAAGAGAAGTGCAACAACTGAAGAAGACTTGGGCACCTCTCTTTTACTAGTGCATCCTCAAGTAGAGGCCGAAGAATTAATTGACTCGATTGAAAAATGGTGGTGGCCGGCACTTGTCGACAATGAAATGGAGATTGTCGTGTACACGGCTGATGGTAAGCGTTTAATGCCACGCCCAATGAATAATAGCTATGTTCGTCCATTTCTAAAGGCATATGAATTAGCAGTTGGTAGGTCAAAGCAGTCTTCAGTCATCCAGGAGTCTTTGATTTCAGCTGCTTGGCAGGATGTGGATGGAATAAATATTGGCACAGCGGCACTTAGAGTTGCGTCAGAAGAGGAATTGGCCCTTGAGGAATCAGAGGGGGGCCACTTTCCCCGGATTGCATTACTGCGGAATCCTAAAATGATCATTGAATACAAAGATTTTGAACGTCGCCGGGTAGCCGTGCGGGGTGTTTTTGTGGCTTCAAATGATGCGGATAGTCATTTAAGGAATACTGAACCGGCCCACCATGGCCATTGGGACAAAAAGAAGAGTAACGAGATACCGTCTCTATCGACTGCGATTGCAGAGGCAGTTTACTCAAAACTCTCAACTGGACTTAGAAAATTTATTGAAGAAGTGAGCCCAACGCCACCAAATGAACGTGAAACACTTTCGGTGTTTTCTGAGTTAATGCGAGGACTCTTGGCAGGAAAGAAATCTGGTCCTAAATTGCCGCCGAAGCCTTCAAAAATGCCTTTAGAAATTCACTTTACAAAGCAACCTGCGGTAAAAGCACATCGAGATCAAGTTTTTACCGAAGCAGTATTTAAAATTAGCTTAGGGCCAAACGCAGAAAATAAACCTTACAATTTACGAATTACAGCTGATTTCCAAATTCTAGAAGAAGAATCTGACTCGGGTGAATCATGGCCTTGTCACGTCACAATTTCAAAAAATTCAGCTAACTTTGAGATAATTTCTACAAATGAACTTGTTGGGCGGATTAACGTTGGAGAAGTGATTGAAGTTCAAGTTAAGTCAGATCTGTACGACAGAAGCTGGACCTCAAAATTGAAGCCACAAGTAGAGATCATTCCTGACGAGTCCAAGGTGGTCGCAAAGTGATTATTCGATCTGAATCCAGAACAGTTCGTCCATTTGAAGGGTTATCACTTTCGGAAGAAATTTTTACTCGAACCGTTCTCTTGGTTGATAACAAGGAGCATGAGGCTGGAAGTTTGCTTTTGCCAGGGAGCCAAGTTCGAACAGCAAATTTGGCAATTAAAACAAATACTAGCCTTAAAGAGTTACAGCAAGCATGCACTGATGCAGGCGTCCCACATGATTCTGTCAGATACGTTGTATTTGCGCGAAGTCGAATGCTAAGACGAAGTACGATTGTTTATGATCACCGAATTGACCGTAAAGATTTTCTAGAAACAATTGAGATTGATCGTCTAAGTGAAGATAAACTTGTTTTCGGCGATCAAAGCGGATTCGAAATCTCTTCTGCCTTAATTGTTTGGGAAGCGCTGGAGAAAAAACCACTTAAAGTTAGCGATCCAGGAACTTGGCTTGGGAGATCCCGATTTCGAATTAGACCTGAATCCGATTTTTCTTCTTTCTCGCCACTGCATTTAGATAAGTTAACGCGAGAACGATTAGGTTTAAGGGAAGGCACGTACTCCCACATTGAAATTCAGGACGACATTCTGTCCCTTGAAGATTTGAGTGATGGTGTCCAAGTTTACCTTGATGAAGACGTTCTGAATTTACTTTTACAGGATGAATCAGATGGCATGGCAAAGGCAATTCAAACCCAGCTTGCCGTCACGACGATTTCTTCAATTACACAATTTATTTCTAATGAGCTCAAATCCGAAGGGAAACTCCTAGAGGATCTAGGTGAGGACATTGGCGCTAATAGATTTATCAGAAAACTTGCGGCAGATGCAAAAATTGCACCTGAAGATTTATTAGAGCTTGCCTTGACTGCGTCCAATCACCTTGTTTCTTTGGTCGAATCTCGATTTAATCTATCAAACGCAATTGAGCGTTTGCTAAAGGAGAATTAAAATGCAATATCCAACTGTCTCCTTACACTCGTACCAGAGATTCATAAATGAGTATCGTCAAAATTCCCCACTTAGAGATAGGCCTGAAGGTGTCTTACGTGGACAAGGGGAGGCACCAATAAATCGGATTCGTCCAGAACTGCTGCGAATAATTGATGAATGGAAAAAGGCAATCAAGAAAATAGGGGACTCTTCAGCTAAAAAAGAAGAATTAGAATCGGAACTTTCTTCTCAACTTTTTTGCATTCTTGAAACATTGCCGGTGTCTATGCTCACTGATTCTGATTTCTGGCGCTATATCTCTTCTGAGTATTTCTTTGAATTCACTCTATGGCGCGATGGTGAAAATTGCGCCCTTGCTAGTTTTGGTGCATCCTCGGCTGCGGTTAACTTTGACTGCGTACCTTTCCGAATGTTCAATCGTGGCTTAGTCGCGTACACAATCAGTGGCGATATAAATGAATTGGAATACGCTCACATACCAGGAACAGATTTATGGCGATCTCATATTTTGAGAGTTTTGACTTCATATTCGGCTTCAATGTCCCAGGCAATTTTAGATGAATACAAAGCGGGAAATCTACCAACTGCGGTAGTTCGTGATGTGGTAAAAAGCCTTCGCAAAAGCAGAGCAAATGTCGTTTTTGAGGTACTAGATTTAGAGCAATCTGTTGAGATTCTTAACAGGGAAATTGTAAAATCCTTAGCAACCTTAAATCGATGATAAGGTCGCTTTTATGACTACCTCTCTGCAAAGTGATCAGTTTTTGTCTTTGGACTTAATCAATGGTTTCCACCACGGCTATTACATTGAAAATGGAGTAATTTTAAAGAGGGTTTTACGTCACAATATTCCTGTTGATCGAAGTTTCACAAGCTCAAAAAAATCAGTAAATGATTTGATGGCGAATTGGTGGCGGAATTTCCTTGATAATGAGGATAAATATGCTGCACCTAACCAATCACTTGGCGATCGAAGCAACAGAGAAATTTCTTACATAGATTTGTTCTCCAGCGTGGGCGGACTTTCACTCGGATTAGAAGAGGCTGTGAAATCACTTGGTTATCGACCTATTCCACTTTTGGCCGTCGATGTTGATGATGGGGCTTTAGCTATTCATAAGCATAATCATGGAACGAAAAAAGTAATTCACGATTCTGTTAGCGGGCTTGTTGATTTTAAGGTGGTTGGCCAGGGTGCAAATGCAGTTTTGGCTTATGAACCGCAAGTAATCGGTTCTCAAATGCAGGAACTGATTGGAAAAGTAGACGTTGTTTTAGCAGGCCCTCCGTGTCAGGGGCATTCCACTCTGAATAACTACTCCAGAGGTGACGACCCACGCAACTTACTATATTTAAATGTCCCGGCCATCGCGATTGCACTTAAAGCGCCCATTGTGATTATCGAGAACGTCCCTAATGTACTGAACGATATTGATAATGTTGTGGAGTCTACTCGGGAAATTCTCCTTCAGAATGGCTATCAAGTAACAGGAACTGTTCTAGCGGCTCATCAATTAGGTTGGGCTCAAACTCGGAAAAGGTATTTTCTAGTTGCGACTTTAGGACATACACCAGTAGATCTTGAACTAATTGGAAAGTATTTCGCTCATCAGCCAATGCCTGTTAGCTGGGCCCTTGATAAGGTCAAAGTCGCAACAGAAAATAAAGATCACATCATGAATCAAATTGCGGAAATGAGCACACTCAATCAAACTAGAATTGATTGGTTATTTGATAACGATGCATATGAACTGCCAAATCATATAAGACCAGATTGTCACAAAGATGGACACACATACCCTTCTGTATACGGTCGTATGAAATGGAGTGATCCAGCCCCTACTCTGACTACAGGTTTTGTGAGTCCAGGACGTGGGCGTTTCATACATCCAAGAGAACGAAGAGTTTTGACACCGCGTGAGGCGGCACGACTCCAAGGCTTTCCTAATTGGTTTGATTTTTCGCCGTCGTCACTTGAACCCTCAAAAAGAGGACAGTTGGCCAAATGGATAGGTGATGCGGTGCCCAGTATTTTGGGTTATGTAGCAGCATTTTCTGGATTAATAAATTACCAAGAAGAATAGTGTCCACCTTCCGGAATACGTGTTGATTATTAGTTAGGCCTTTTATTGGGCTTCAATTCTTGTTACTCTGTTAGCTATGATTTTAAAATATTTTGAATATTTTGGAGTAGTTCTTGAAGTTGTGTCCGAGCAGGGAAGGATTCACGCCTCAGAGATCCGGGAAATTGTGGCAATGCGAACTGCCGTAACCTCGGAAGAAAGGCAATTAGAGACTAGAAGTGACCGCGGACGATCAATTTTTAATTCAAGAGTTCATTGGGCGGTTCAATATTTATTTCAAGCAGGAGCCCTCTCTAGACCTGCTCCAGCCACTTTTGAAATAACAGACATCGGAAGAGGTCTTAGAGAGAAATATCCAAATGGATTTGATCAAAAAGTCCTGAAGGAACTTGAAGGTTATCAAAACTGGGTAAATCGCATTCCAGATTCAGGCATCAATGAGATTGAGGAGTCTGAACTTGATGAGGGTGGAACACCTCAGGAGCGAATAGAGGCATCTATACAAGAACTAGAACTTGCGTTAGCACAAGATCTAGTTGTGAGGTTACGAGAAATGCCACCATCATTCTTAGAGAAAACGGTTTTAGTACTGCTTCACAAAATGGGTTACGGTGATGGCGAGGACTCTCTCCGACACTTGGGGCGTGCGGGTGATGAGGGCGTTGACGGAGTGATTAACCAAGACAAACTTGGGTTGCAGAAAATTTATGTTCAAGCGAAGCGCTATGGCGAAGGAAATAACATAGGTCGGCCCGCAGTCCAAACGTTTCAAGGTGCGCTTCAAGGGCAAGGCGCTAGCAGTGGCGTTTTGATTACTACATCTGGTTTTACTGCTGACGCACAGGAGTATGTAGGAAGGCAGATGGCAACTTCAATAGTGTTAATTGATGGAAGAGAATTAGGTAGATTGTTGGTCCAAAATCAAGTTGGGATCGCAATTAGAAGAACATATGATGTGTCAGAGGTTGACGAAAACTTTTTTGCATTGAATTAGAAATCGCCCAACCTAATAAACACTCTCCCCATCCCTCTTCAATATCCCTTTCAACCAGTCTGAGTTCGGAGTAAAATTCTTACGTGATCATAAGAAAGCCCGAGGACGTCTTAGCCTTCTGGGAAGGAATTCATGGCGTCCTTGAAAGTAAGGATTTGAGATGGCGCTTCCTTCATCATGAATGCATGAAAGATATCTTGAAACATCGTCAGGAACGGATTGCCGTCGCAGTACGGCGAAACGTAAAGCTCCATGATGTTTTAGAAGATCTTTTTGCTCAAGATAATCGAACTCAGGAGTTCCTAGATAAGTACTATCCATATCGAGATTCCCAGCCGGAAGAGTTAAAAAGCCGTATCGAACAACGTGAAAAAGATGCAGGTCGCTGGGGAAGACGATTCTAATTTCTTGCAACCCAATAAACACTCTCCCCATCCCTCTCCAATATCCCGTACTCGATCATGTACCTGCGTAGTGCAGCTGTGTCTGCGTGGTACTTGGCAATGATGAGGTTGAGTTCCTTCTCTGGGTACTTGGTA
>Ga0209087_1001192_pt1 | contig 15527 bp, 22 predicted proteins | sample S_130805_EF_Meta_FD_187321 | JGI IMG/M metagenome (GOLD analysis project Ga0209087, IMG submission 187321) | Freshwater microbial communities from Lake Simoncouche, Canada to study carbon cycling - S_130805_EF_MetaG (SPAdes) (version 2) | ecosystem: Environmental > Aquatic > Freshwater > Lake ... | reverse complement strand
GTGTCCTTAGTGGCTAAAAAAACGCCCTGTGACTTCTTGCCCTTAGATAGGTTGCAACGCTTACAGCTAGGCACAAGGTTATCTAAACTCATTGGATCACCACCGCTTGCTATAGGTATTACGTGGTCAACCTGGCTTGCTTCACCACCACAGTAGTAACACACCCAACCACCTGCATTAAGCACCTGCAAGCGCCTAGCTTTGTATCGCCTTTGGTCACGTGGGTCTTTGGCTCGCATCAGTAATGCCCTACTTTCTTGTGATGAGCTAAAGCTTTGCATACATCACCCTTGTATAGCTTGTGATGATTTATATATTTTAATCCTAAATCTATTTGCTTATAAGGGTTAGTCTCTTTCATCTTTAGTAACTGTGGTATTCCGTAAGCTGATGAGTGTTTGTTTTTAGCTGTTGGTGACCATTGGCTTTCTAGTCTCCATAAGGTAACTAGGCATCTATATTGCTTATCATCACCTAGCTTCATATGAGCATAAAGTTTATATAGCTCTTTGTTTGGATCAGTTGCATTTGCTGGCGTAATCCCCATTACACAAAGCACGCCCACAAGCACCAAACATCGCCTGCGAGCTATACGCCTAAGCGGCTCGCCAGCGAGTTGTGATGCTAGCGCACCTGTCAAACTACTCGCGAGTTGTGGATAACTCACGCGGGTTTGGCGTGTCGTCCACAGGCTTTTTACTACCTGTGCATAACTCATTGGTGACCCCAGCCTGTACCTTTAAAGCTAATACCTGGCGCGTGATACACCTGGCGCATATGAGTACCGCAGCAAATAGGGGCAGCATTAGAGGTTATTGGCTGCTCTAGCTCATAACGTATATTGCAACTGATGCACTCATACTCATACATCGGCATCAAAAGCCACCACCAAACACACACTCATACACCCGCACAGCGTGCATTGTAAGGTTTTAACGTTAGGTGGCAGGTTATCGCTAACTATGCGCTCAATCTGATCAGTTATCTTTTTACAGCGCCGACACTCAAACCTTATGATATCCATAGACACGATCTCCAATCAGGGCCAGGTGGTGCATTGGGTTCAGGTCAGCTCGTGGTATTAAGTAACTATCACCACGTATTAACTCTGATCTATACTTTTCATCTTTAGCCTGTTTTACCTCAAACCAGCCCATTACAACGTAAACGGGCATACGCCCAATAACTAATATAGCTATGTCACCGTCTCGGTCTATGCTGCCTATGATGAGGTTGCCGTTGCGTTTGTAGGTATGCTTGACCTCTACGTTGTCTGCTATGTCAGCCTTATCCTTGTAGATTCCGTTTTGTGGCTCATAGTCGGTTATGCCTAAATACTCAGCTGCAGCTGTTTCAGCTCCAACGGCATCTATTTGCTTTGTAGCAAACTCAGCAAAGGTACCGCCGTGCCTTTCTTGATCATAATTCTTTTTAGCTGTTACGCCGTCAAACTGTGGCTTGTACAGCTTTGCCCTGGCTATGCCTGTGTCTATAGCTGTATTAGCTTGTACAACGTCTAACACGACTTTAAACATTATCGGCACTCTTTACAAAACCATATAAGGTTTTCTTTGCTATGGCTTTTCTGATAACCAAAAGGATCAAGCTGGCTAATCTTGTTGCACCTGTCGCAGGTTTCTACCTTGTACTCAGCTATGACCTCACCGTTTTTTAGTAACTTGCCTGTCATAGCTTGTACGTTAATGATCTCTGAGTAATCGCTCATACTTGGGGTTTCCAATCGCCCGCACTTGTAAATACGTACCAAAGCGGCTCACATTGGCTTGCCTTGCTCTTTTCTACACAGCTGTAATTAGCCCAGGCTTTACCTGTCTTGGCACTTGTGCCCTCACGCCATATGCGGGCGCCGTGTCGGCACTCAGGCTTTGGGTCTAGCACCGTGGCATTTAGCTCGTTAGCTACGTTTTGTATTGTTGCAGCTATGGCATTAGTAGCCCAAAGGTCATCAGCTAGAGGCGCTACAGCTTTAGCACTTAACACCTCTACCTTTTCCATATCTTGCTTAGTGCTACGTGCAATACCGCCAGGTGTTAACAAGCCTAAAACGCGCCCGTAAGCTGAGGTGATACAGTTTTCTACCCAAAAATGCAGGTTTACGCCTCGGTCTGATCTAACCTCTAAAGCGTAATCAACAGCGCTAGGCTTTTCGTCATCATAATTACGGTAGGCCTCAGCTCGTACCAATATATAACCTTTTGTTATATCTATATCCTCAATATATGCAACCAGGCGCATTGTTGGAAACTCAGCACGTGCCCTAATAATGCGGGCGTTGACGTCCTCGTAACCCTCTAAAAAATTAGTCATTTGATTAGCTCCGCATCGCGTAGCGCTTTTGCAATATTGCGCCCTCGTAGAAAGCCCTCGCCGTGGCCGTGTTTAAAACCAATTGAGTAGCCAATAACCATAAACATAAAGCCCATACCGCAGGCTCCTAAACCAATCAAAATATCTAAACTATTCATATATCTGCCCTTTGTTAAGGCCGATCAAGCTACTAACCGAGTAGCCCTCTCAGCGTGTAACAAAAGTATGGGGCTAAGCACCGACAAAAGGCAACACGACACGCCTAACGGGCTAATCTATCCTCTAAAAGCATCTCGTAAATCTTATCAACGCGGGCCTCTATACGGTCAACGCGGCCCCTAAGGTTGTGCCCGCCGTTACCGTCAGGCCGTAGCTCTGATAGGTAGTACTTAACAAGGTGGCGTATAAGCCCAGCTCCTAGCCCCAAAATAGTACAGCTGCCTAAAGCTATACCAACTAAAAGCTGGGCCTGTTCCATTACTTAGCGCCTACGCCTAATTGCTTTTCGGACGGCTGAATAGCTTTAAGTAGTGGCCCAATCAGGCCAGCTAAAAAAGCATTAGCCAATACCTTAGGGTCTGAGATACCTGATATATACAGGGCACCCACGCACGACAAAGCCGCACGTAGGTAAGACAGCGCCGCCGCCTTTAGTTGCTCTTTCATTGTCTCGCTCCTTTAATGCCCTTTAGTTGATCTGTTTAAGTACAAACACCGTAGTAGAACCTGATGCAACAATTCCATATAGGCCCTCATTGTCACCTACGGGTAATTCCATTTTGTCATCAGTATCTAGCTTGTAGCCGTTTGCTGTAGTTACGTTGCTAGCACCTATATACAGGGCACCGCCTGAGTTATGAAGCCATACTGTTTGATCCATAATATTTGCAGCTACTAATAAAGTAGCTGTTGTAGTTACTGTTACCTGTGAGCTAGTTGGCATTTTCTAATCCTAACTTTGTAATTAAAGCTGTTACCTTTTCAGGCGTTAAACTTACCTCAAAATGCATCTCATCTTTGCGGTTTTTGTAATCGCCACCCCAGGTTAAACCATATTTTTTAGCTAGGGCGCGGATCATAGGCACTTTGCCAGCCTCAAACGTGCCGACTTTGCCCAAAGCGTGCTGTGTGGCGTTTAGGTCTATAGCTGTACCTGAGCTATGGTTGCTTAGTTTTGTTGCCTCACCTCGCACCATACGGTAACAGTAGCCCCAATCATCTAAGCCGCCTGTATCTATTGGCTCAATAAGTGTATGAAACTCAGCGGCAAAACTAACGAGCAACGGTGCAACCTTTTCAGCGCATCGCAGCTTAATTGTTGTGCCAGGTACAGGGTAGGACTTTATGCCTATCTCAGCCTGATCCTTTGAAGCTGGCCAACCGTTGTAACTAGTCTCCATTAGTAACGCTCGGTGTGAAGTGTTCCGCCTCAGGATTTAGATAGCGTTGATAGTCTGAGTTGGCTGGGTCTGTTGGAATAAACGCAACAACGCCATCTTCGTCAATTCGCTTGATAACCTTAACGCCATTTTCATTTTGGATTTCTTCATAAGTTGTCATTGTTATCTCCTAGAGTTCTGCGCTTGCGGTTATGTAACCGACAACAACATTGTTTGCGCTGGTTGTCGGGCTGAAGTCAATTTGAGTTACTGTGTTTGTGTATTGCCCAAAAATGCCTGAAACTGTCACATTAGTACTAGCATCTTCATTACGCATTTGTCCTGCCGTGCCGTTGTTTGGATTATAAACAACGCAGGTTGGATTGACTCGCATTGTGACTGGCAAGCAAAACGCACCAATCCAGCGGTTTCCGCTTGAATTTGTACCGCCGCGAATTAAACCGCTAGAAGTTGCAGCACCAGGCACAACAGATAATTCAGGTGACTTGTAGAAATAACGCTGGCAAGCGGCTAATTCTCCTTGGATTGTTCCGCCAGCACCATTGCTACGCTTAAAGGCAGTTGCTACAGAACCAAGTTCTAATTGCACTCCTGTAATTTCAATGTAATCGGCAGCACCAGCAGTACCTACAGGAGTAAATCCTAAATCAAGTGCGAATTGTGTAATTGTTGACTGACAAGTTGCGTTGAAAGAATAGCGTACCCAAGAAGTAGTTATTACTTGTGTTGTAACAATTGCATTAACGCCACCTGTAAATGAACCATAACTTTGGTCTGTGCCTGTCCCAGTTTGCATATTTACAAACATTGCAGACGAAGCGGCAGAAAAATTAGAACCTGCCCTTGCATAAAAAGATAAAGTAATGGTCTGACCTGCAAAACGATAAGCATCTGCGGACTCTGCTGTATAAATTACGCTTATTCCATTTGTAGCAGTTGTACCAACATCTCTTTGAATTCTTTGTGAGTATTGAATTCCAGTAAGACTCGATGCTTGTCGGCTAAAAGTTGAACCTGTTGTGTTTCGATAACAACGCCATCTGTCTGCACCATAGGCAGTTGTTGTGCCAGTAAAGGAGGTTCCTCGCTGCCAAATGTCCATACCGCCGTTGATGACTACATTACCGTTATAGGCTGACTGATAGCGCAAGCCTGTTGAAGTGGAACTATCTGCTACGAGTGTCTCGCCATTGTTTCCAACAGCTAAGCGGGCAGGTGTATCAGCTGCGCTAGCTGCGACTATATCGCCCTTAGCATCCACGATTGAGTTTTGTATAGCGTTGCTGTCATCAAAGCCAACCCAGGCTGAGCCTGAATAAGTTAGTACCGCATCGGTATCTTTTAGGTAACAGCATTGGCCCTCTTGTGGTGAGGTAATAGCCGCATCACGCGCTGCAGCTGAGGCAAACACTAATACGCCCTGCATTAGGTAGCCGTTAGTATCAGCTGCCGTTAGTACCTCGCCAGTTGTAAAGGTTTTAAAACCTAATCCAGCTGCCATAATTTTGCTCCTTAGTAGGCCAATACGCCGCTGTCAAGCAAGCCGTATAGGTTTGAGTTTAATATAAAGCCATCAATAATTGGCTCTAAAGTAGTGAGTGTTGTTTTCCAGCTATTAGGCGTAATGCTTTGAGCTACGCCAAACACCTGCAAAGTTTTAGTTAGGGTTGATCCGCCAGGCTGGTTAGTTGTAATGGTTACTGGGTCAAAGTAATCAAGCCCCAAAGCTGCAACCGTGCCAGCCGTGTAATTGTCTGTGTATAAATCTAATTTAATAGCATCACAACGTATAGAGGTTTCAGCCCTAGAAGCTACGTAGGCACGGGCATAGTCCAGGGCTACGGCATCGGTTTGCATCAGTAGGTTTTGTTGGTTGTAGCTATGAATAAAGTACTTATCTATGCTGGCCTGATTTATAGCTGTTTGTGCTGTGCCGCCTGTACGGGTGATAGAGGCTGAGTTATATACCAAAGTGTCATCAAGGCGCCAAACAGCATCAAAGTAACTTATATCCGTGCCGTTATCGTTAAACACAACAGGGGCTTTACCCGTGCTGCCAGCTGTAACGGCTCTATCCTGAAAAACAAACGAGCCAGCTGCATCCACGTATAAGGCGCCGTACTCGCTTGTTTCTACTGTCTGCATAGCTGCAAGGCTTGTACGAGCTGTGCCAGGATCAGCCTGCATTGTTGTTAGCCCTGCATCAACATCGCGCATAGTTAAAGGCCAGCCGATTTGGTCTAAAATCTCGTTTATGCGAGTGCCTGATAGATCACCTGCGGTTGCCCCTGTGACCGTACTAATCTGTGCATTTTGTGCAAGCCTAAAGGCATCCACAGCCGTAATGGTTGTATATACAACATCGTTAGCGTTTTTAGGCGTAGTGGTTGTATAGGTTGTAATGAAGCCTGCAAAGATTGGGTAGGTAACCGCGCCGTAGGTAGCTGTAATTTGTACCTTACGCATAGGGGTTAACAGGTTGTAATACGGTGAGCTAGGGTTTTGCGGGTTAAAGTCTCCGTTTTGGTCAACAATACGCATAGTAAGCGTGCCTGTTTGGAATTGGTCAGCCTGTGGGTTTCGCCCGCGCATAGTTTGTATGCTGTCAACAACGTTAGAAACATCAACAATTACTGAGGCGCTATCTGCCAAAATATTGGTGCCTAATATGCCGCTGTCTAAAATCATAGCTTGAGCAAAACTAGGCCCAGTACTAAAGTTAATAACAGCGTTAATTACAGGTACGGTCATACTGGCAACGCCCCTGCAAAGTTAAGGTTATTACCAAACCTGTTGTTTTGTTGTACCGCATTTTGTACAACCTCAATAAGCCCGCTTGTCTTATCCTCAATAGTTACAATAACCTCAGTTGATCCAGCGCCGTAGCCGCGGCCTGTGTTCATATTTGAACTATAGCCGCCAAAATCGCCTAGTTTCTTTTGAAACTCAATTAAAGATAAGTAATCGGCATAGTTTTGCTGCTCTTGTAGCAAGGCAAAAGCATTAGCACGCTCGGTTGCAGCTGCCGCATATTCTAACAAAGCATCTGTAGAGGCGGCTAAAGCAACCTCTTTAGCTACGGGCGCCACATAATCACCAATAGGGATACCTGTGCCTAGTGCGCCGCTTGTAACTGGCTTGCTCAAAGATTGAGCATTAGCTACACCTAGCAACCTAAGCATCTCCTCAATTTTCTTTAAAGCCATATTGAGGTTGTTTTGGTCAATAAGCTCTTTAGGTTTAAAGGCATCAAGAATATTTTTAATATCGGTTAATTTTAGGCTTTGGTTTTGTAGCGTGCCTAAAATCTGCAAATCTTTGTTTAATTTTTCGGCTAAGCGCGTTGCCGCAGCTACATCCTTATTGGCTATTGCATCCTCTAGCGCCAACATATCTTGCTTAATTGTCAGGCGCACAAGGTCATTTGCCAGTTGCAAGCGTTGCTGATCGCTAGCCGATACACCCAGCTTGTTAATCTCATCTTGCTTAGCCAGCAAGGCAGCTTGTATTTGGATAGCATCAAGGTTAAATACATCCTGGCCTTTACCCAAAGCCAGGGCAGCCTTATCCAGGGCCGCCTGGTCTTTCTTTGCCTTAGCTGTTGCAGCTGCGCTTTTAGCCTGTGCGTTAGCCAATTTAGCAAGCTCTTTATTGCGCTTAATCGCATCTAGCTCAGCCTTTTTACTAGCTGCCAAAGCTGCGCGGCCTGTGTCTTGATTGGCCAAACTCATAGGCTGGCTAAACGGCTGTGGGCCTTTAATCTCTTTTAATAGCTCAGCTGCACGCTGTGGGCTAAAGCGGCCTAATACGTTGCCTACCGCACCAAAAACGCCCTTAACTATGCCTGCCCCTGGGATAGTTGCTATTTGCTCTTTAAGGTAAACGATACTATCAATAAAATTAGCTAGTGACTTTGCGGCGTTTTCTATATCTTTGCCTAAATTGTCTATACCGTCACTACCGCCTACTGAGTCAATAGCTCCTAAAAGGCTAGTGCCAATAATCTCTTTAGCGTTGTTTGTTGCAACAGCCAAAAGGCTCATTTGTCCAATATAAGTATCAAGGGCAGCTTTACCTGAGCCAGCAAAACGATCAGTAATTATTTGCTGTATCTGATCAAACGACATAGCCGCCAGCTCAGCCTGTGTATATCCTAAATCCAATTGCTTTAATGCTTTTTTGTTGCCAACGTAAGCTTGTGCCAATAAGTCAACACTAGAGGCGTAATCAAGGGTTGATCCGCTAGAGACGTCAAAGGCTAGGGCTAAAAGCTTTTCAGTTTTAGCTATTGATCCAGTAACACCTGCAAGCTGTGCAAAGGCGGGGCGTAACTGGTCATCAAGCACGCCTGTTTGGCTTTGCATCTTAGATATAAAGCCCTCAGCATCAACAGCTGCATAGGCTAGGCCAACGTTTTTTAAAGTAGTAGCCAGTAACCTTTGAGCTTTAATATCCTCGCTGGCTGCCTTAACTGAGGCTTTGCCATAAGCCAAAACGGCAGCTGCGCTTAGGGTTACCCCTAGCGTGCGGCCTAAGTTTTTTACGCTGCCTGTGAGTTTCTTAGTGGCTTTGTCAGCATCAGCAAAAGACTTTTTACCTAAAAACTGGCTGGCAATATTTATTACTAGATCGGTGGCCATTACGCTGCCCTCTTTGTTAGCTCATAAAAGTTAGCCGCTGAGGTTTCTAAAGCTTTGATTACAGCTGCGTTAGCCCTGCCGTTATCCTCAGCCCAGGCACGGTAAATTAGGCGGCCTGTTTCTTTTGTTGTAGGTCTGCCAACCATACCTTTAGGGCGTGCATTAACTAGCTGGCCTGATGAATTAAGGTTGCTAATAAACTGTTTACCCGCGTTTGGGTTGGCTGAGTTGTTATAGCCCTTACGGTCACCGCCAGCTGGCTCTACGTAGTAGTTCAGCTGATAGGCACCCTGTTTGTAATATTCACCTGTTGTACGGTAAACCAAACTTTTGCGCTGGTAATTAGGTTGGCCTTGTGGGTTTTTACGGCCCGCTGTTTCATAGATAGCGCCAGCGGCAGACTTATTAAGGATACGAGCCAAAGCTACAAAGCCGTTTTTGTTAGGCTTTGAAGGGCTTGTGCTGTAGGTAATGCCAGCCTTAGCTTGTACTGAGTTAAACTTTGGAAAAGGTCTATATACAAGGTTTTCTGCACCCGATATATTTTTAGTCCAGCCTGATAGCACCTGGTTATCACTAGGCACAAAACCACGTGCAACCTGGGTTACAGTTTTTAAAGCTGTGGCCATTTCAATTTGTGTTTGCTTAGATAGATCAGGGGCAAAGCGTTTAAGGGCGAGACGAAGCTGTACGGCCCCCTCTAGCTCTACTGGCATTTTGTAGCTCCTTTGCTCTATCCTGCAAAACTTTAAGCATATTACGTAGCATTACATCGTCAAGGTCTAGCAAATACTGGGGCGCGATACCCGTTTCTACGGCTAGCTGCGCTATGAGGTAACCAAAATTACCGCGCCCCACTATTGCGAAGGGTCATCATCCAATACCTCAACCTTAGCTAAGGTATCTAAGAATAACGCTCCAAAAACAGGCACCTCAACCCCACTAGCCCTGAGGCACTCGTGAGCTAAAAAGTACACATCTGTTTGCTTTTCATCGTCTCTAAAGGCTTTATGAAAACCTTTCTTTGCATATAACTCAAAGGCATACTCAATACGGGGCGTTATCTGATGCTCAGATACCGTACCGTCAACCCTTGTTATTTTAAGCTTTGCCATTGTTAGCCCCTTGTCTGTTTAGTTATGGTGTGGTTGTTACTACAATTGGTGAATTACAAGTAAAGGTAATGCTCTGTGTTGACTCGTCAGCTACAGCGCCGTTAATGTCGGTTGTGTTATTAACCAAAACTGTTGTGCTGTATAGCGGGTTAGTTGTTGAAACTACGGCGCTTGTTTGCTTTAGCGTTAGGGCTACTGTTGTACCCCAGGCAGCTTGTAGCGTTGCTCGTACTGATCCTGCACCTGAGGCAGCATCATCATTTAGAAAGTCTAAAGTGATCGTGCTAGCTTCAAGGCCTTTTACAAACTTATGAGCGCTGTCACCCATAGCTGTTACCTCTAGCTCATCAAAGCTACGGTTAATTGTTGCGCTTGTAACGTGGTCTGATAGCACTACTGAGTTAAGAGTAGCCACTACGCCGTTTGATAAGAAAATTGCCATTAGGGCTATTCCTCTACTTTCTGTGTTGTTGTTTCTTTTGGTTGGGTTTCTTTAATCTCCTTTGGCAAGTCCTGGCCAATCTTGATTAAAAATGCTTTTTCCTCATCTGTAAGTGCCATTTTATTGCTCCTATGTCCAGCTCGTTAGTACGGATATTTGTAGGTCTGCCGTTAAATATTCGCCTGATGCAACGCTCAATACGCTAGGCGCACTAACGCCTGTTACATTAAAAACAATTGCACTAGAGGCTAGTTTATTAAATACGGCTACTATTGTGTCCTCTATGCCAATTAAGTTAGAGGCATTGTCAAACATTGGCACCGTCATAATAATTTTAAAGTTTGCTAAAGGTGCAATAGCTGCGCGTGAGTTATTGCTAGGCGTAATATATGGATCAGCTGGGGCCACTACAACGCTGCTACTTTGCATTGTTGAGGGCGGGTAATTAAAAACTGTCCATACCCCAGCATTAGCTAGGGCCGCAGCTATAGTGCTGCGTAAGGTTGTTATTGCAGCTGTCATCATCCCACCATAGCCGCGGGTGATAAGTAATTAGCTAAAAGCCCGCGCACGGATGCCATTAAAGTATTGGACATTTTGAACGGGCTAGGGCTATAGCCGTCCACGCTTGTACCGCCGTTTTGTGTGCTAAAGCGGGCTGTCCAAATATTTTCAGCCAACATAAGCGCAGCGGCGTTAATAGCTGGGGTGTTGGCGTAGGTAGCTGTTTTTGTGTCATCGCCCGTCATAGTGCCATAAGGCAATACGCGCCTAAAGTTTTGATCAGCTGCTACTTTTGCATATTGAATAAAGCTGTAGCCCTGTGGGTTTTGCCAATAGTTAAGGTTCATATTAAAGGCTGGCAAAATATTACCTGTGCCCGTGCTAAAAGGTATTGTGCCTGTGATTGTATAAGTACCGTTAAAAGTTGAACCAGCCCCAGCAATAGTTACTGATTGGCCCGTAGTAAATATGCCAGGGTTGGCAACCATAACTGTAGCAACATTAGACACTAAAGCCGTGCCCACTACGGGCGCGGCATCAAACCACAAAAATCCGTTAATTAGATCCTGAGCTGCCTGGCAGGTGTCCTCTATCCAAGTGTAAGAGTCGTACAGGGTGCCAACGCCCAGCGAGGCCTTTAAAGTCGCGGCGGTAACGTAGGTTGCTGGCATTTGTGTACTCCTTACTTACTTAGGTTTGGTGAGCCTCAAAGGGCTAAGAGGCCCACCAAACTATTAGTGGGTTATCTTAGGTAAAGTTGTAACGGATAATACCCTTAGGCATTTTGGCAATTGTTGCCATATATCCATAGATAGCAACCTGTACCTGTAGGTTAGATACAACGTTAACAGACATATAAGCTTGTGGTGATTGGTAAACAGTAAAGGCCTCAGGTGCAAGAATAATTGCAGAGTCATCAACAGTTGTTGTAGCTGCAAAGTTCTTATCAACGTATAGATCAAGGCCTAGCACGTTACCGCGGATTGAGCCAGGCTGTGTTAGCCCGCCCGCGTTCATTGGCTGGCTAGCTGAATAGATAGGGCGCCCCGTGGTATCTGATGCGGACATCAAAAGTTGCCATTGTGATCCATTAGCTATGTAGTTTTGTGCATAGTAGCCAGTTGCCTCATAAACAAGACGTGCTGCCTCTGATGCGTAACCAATAATACCCGCAGACGTTGCAGCTTGTGCTGTTGTAGCAACAGTACCCGCTGTAATAAGTGCAGCATTAACTGTTGTGTCAAGTGTCTTTAGGTAAGCATTTTGTAGCTGTGCTGTTAGCTCTGAATAGAAATTAGGGTCTGAGCGCTCTAGCAATTCAATGCTAATTGTGTTCATACCTGAGTACTTATTTACTGTACCTGATAGGTACTCTGTAACCATACCTGTATTAGCAACGGCTCCGCCCTCGGCTTCAACGGTTACTACAGGTGCAACACCTGATTTACCGCCCGCAGACGTAACCAAAGAAGGCACGTTGATTGTCATACCGCTAGCTGGCAAAACTCCGCGTGAACACGCATCTATAGACGGTGTGCCAAAACGTGTATTAGTTGGAAACTCGCTTAGGTATTGTGTTGGTGAAAATGCAGGGTTAGTACTGAAATCATCATCGGCTGCCGTAATGTAAAGCTTTGAGTCTTCGTTGCCAAGTGCAGCCTTAATTTTATGCTCTGTGTAAGAACCCATATTTACAATAGGTGTGCGTACTCGTTGTGAGTTAAGTGCGCTAGGTAGGATGATTTTACGAGCTGCCTCTACTACAGGTGCAGCCTGCTCTGTGGCATCTACTGCCTCAGGTGCGGTTTGGTCAGGGGCTGTAGTCACAGCGGCCTCACTTTCTGTTTCGGTTTCGGTTGTTGTTGTGTTTATTACGGTGTTAGTTGTCGTAATCTTTGTGCTTGTTGACTCGGCGGCATCTAGTGGCATATCGCTTTCTTGCGCACTAATTTTTTGCACCGCAGCGCTGGCAAAAGCCGCGCTCTCAACGAGTGACACCTCGCGTAAGGTGGCAGCGGTGACCAGGAGATAGTCCTTTTGGGGCTTCGATGCTGTAACTTCAACACCAACGGATAAGCCGTCCATAAGTTGTTCCTGGGCTAGCAAAATTGCATCTGATCCGCGTGAGGATGCGCTTACTTTAAAGCTGGCATACAACCCGTCTTTAGCTGAGGTAATGCTTTGCATACGTCCTACGGGTTTTGAGTTGTCGTGCGACATTAAAAGTTTTACGCGGCTAGGTTCAGGTGCGCTAATTGAACCCTCAGCAAAAACTACCTTACCAGCTGAGGTATATCCAACCTCACCATAAGGTGCAATTTTGCCTGAGATAGTACGGCGGTCACCGCTATCTACAGCTTCAATATTGCCGCTAAACGTTAAGATCAACGGTTGCATTAGTTGCTACTCCTTCATTAAGGCCACTAGGGCTTAGTTGTTCCATACTCTGAGCTTGTTCTAAGTCAATCAAACCTAGATTTAGCATCTTTTCAATTGCATCTAAACGTGCAGCTGTATCAGCACGTAAAAAGGTTTCATCTAAGGCAAAACGCACTACGTTACCGTGCGCTGTAATATCATCCATACTTAGGCGGTTTTCAATAGCGCTAATAAACGGCTGCAAAGAATAAGCTACAAACTCTTTTCTGCCGTCAAGGATATTTTGGTAAGTCATACTGTTATTCATATCCGCGCTTATGTAATAGGCGGGTACGTTCATTAAACGAGCAACCTCAGTAGCTAAGTACTGGCTACTTTCGTTATAGGTCATATCTTTAGGGCTAAAACCAACCTGTTGGTAATCCAAAGTGCTAGTGAGGTAAGCCGTTGATCGTGAGGTACGTGCAGCTTTCCAGGCAGCTAGCAAACCGCTAATTTGTGCCTCAGGTAAATCAGCACCACTATTTTTAATAAATCCTGTTGGCATTGGTGTTGCAGCTGCGACAGCTGCGGCCTTTTGTACGTCAATAGCTGCTTGTATTGTACGTGCGCCTGTTTCTAAAACGCCAGGTAACAAGCTTTGAAAAGTAACGAGCGAACCAATACCCGACATAGGGGCACGCTCACCGTTAATTGTGTAGTAGTCCACCTGCTCGCCGTACTGGTCAGTAGTAACTGTAACGCGAGTATTTGCAATCCACTCAAACCCACTAGGGCGCCCGTCATCTGCATATAATGAGGTTACGCGCCAATAAGCAACACCGTAAAACAATAAACTATCTACGGTATAAGCAATAGTTACGCTACGTGGTTGTCGCATATCAGGTTGATCAAGCCATAAAGGGCTTTCTAATTTTGCACCTGTTGATTTTTTATATAACTCTAAATCTATACTAGAGATAACGCCAGCAATTAAATTACGGCATCTAGCAACAGCTGGCACTTGCAAAGCTACGTAACGATCCATAAAAGGCACGCCGTTGCCAGCACCATAAAGGCCGCCATAACTGTAAACGCCAGCACCATAGCCCTGCGACATAACGGCAGGGGCTAGCTGCGCGGTAACATCTTTTTTAGCTATACCTAAAGTTTGCAACAATCCCATAACGTAATAATGGCGTAAAAGTCAACGACATACGGCCAAAAATCCTTCGGCGTGTCTAAACGTGTATTTTCGCCTCAGCTACAGGCTGGGCCAGTATGTGAATAACCATAGCTAAGCCAATAGGTATATCAACAGGGCCAGCTGACTTACGGCGCACGATACGCCAGGCATCGCTTGTAATTTTGGCTGCACAGTTGGCCATTTGTTGCACTAGCAAATCTTGCCCACTATGCCGCAGCCTGTCGTTTACCAGGCTGTCGTGAAAATCCGAGCAAGCGGTATAAAAGCTTTGCCCTGATATATCGCGAGTTTGTACGCCCGCATTTTGTAGCCTTTGAGCAATACTGGCCGTTGTGTATTTGTCGTAGCAAACAACCCGCGGGTAGTACAGATCAGCCCACTTTTTAATACTTGCAGCTATGGCAAGCTCATCAACAGCCACTTGTGAGCTGTAGGTATCTAACACAGCTACACCTATGCGCCCGTCAGGCAATATTTGGCCCATTACTAAACTTGCATCGCGCCTACTTGGGCTTACGTCAAAAGCAAACACAGTTAATGGCCCAGGACTCATTTTTAGGTTTATGTCGCTTGCATCCTCAACAGAACCGTGAGGCCAGGGGCTTTGCAAGCTGTCAATCCATTGAGACAAACTTTCGGTGCGAAATTGCTCGGTGGTTTGAATTGTCAAAGCTTCCTCTAAAGCCGACTCCGTGATCAGTACGCCCATAGCTGGGTTGGCCTGTGCCCAGGCTTTGCGATCATCTAAAGCTGCAAACTGGGGTGCGCTGTACTCGTAATAGCCCATTGAGGCAGGCGGGTGGCTTAGCGCTCTTTCGCGTACCTCATTTAAAGTAATGCTAAAAGCATCGCCCGCATTACTCGCGAGCAGGGTTTGGCTATTAGGTTTTGCACGCGTAATTGGCATAGCCGCTGCAAACGCGAGTTGATCAACCTCTCGCAGCTCGTCAATAAACAAAAAATCAGCGGTGGCGCCGCGGGCTGAGTCTCTAGTAGCTGCGCGTACGTCTAAGCGAGCGCCCGATTTTAAAACTATGGCCTCGTTACCATTTGCATACCTGATGCTTTTGAGTTGCTTTTTTAGCTCAGGGCTATCCTCAATTGCATTAGCCACCTCACGAAAAGTAGTTAAGGCCATAGATCGGGCCGAGCTAATTACCACGTGGTTACGCTCATTAAACAGAAACAGGCCCGCCAGGATACGCATACGCGCCAGGTGCGTTTTGCCGTTTTGTCTCGCACAAATTACAAGGTTTGTTTTGCGTATAAACTGTTTGTTTTTGTCGACCGTCAACATATCGTTTAAAACAAAGCGCTGCCACGGTAGCAAGGGCAGGCCAATATCCTCAGCTAGTTGTGCGACCTCATCACCGCGGCTAGGGCCTTTTAAAAACTTGTTGTGAAGCCGTGGCTCTACCGCCCCAGTTACGGGCCGTTTAGGTTTTGCCGTCATTACTCTAAGCCCTGAGCGGGTTGGCCCAAACAGGGGCCTTGCTGGGTCGTTACGGCCGTTTTTGGGGATAAACAGGACGA
>Ga0209087_1001190_pt1 | contig 15558 bp, 17 predicted proteins | sample S_130805_EF_Meta_FD_187321 | JGI IMG/M metagenome (GOLD analysis project Ga0209087, IMG submission 187321) | Freshwater microbial communities from Lake Simoncouche, Canada to study carbon cycling - S_130805_EF_MetaG (SPAdes) (version 2) | ecosystem: Environmental > Aquatic > Freshwater > Lake ... | reverse complement strand
TGCCACGATAGGGCAATGACGACGTTGCCCAGCACAGATAGCCCACTCGTGACCATTATTACCCTGCTCATCGGCCTAATTATTGGCCTCGCTATTGGATTCATCCTCTGGCGCAAGGGTGCAAGCGGTGGCGCATCTTCATCGATAGATCTCACACAAGTGACGGAACAACTTAATGCTGCTCGTGCAGAACGCGATCTATATAAATCAGAACGCGATAACGCGATGGCAGATACAAAGTTAGCGGGCGAACTGGAGGCGATGAAGGGCGCGATGGAGAAGTTGCAGAAGGAGGCCGGCGATGCAGATCGTCGGCGCATCGAAGCCGAGTCAGATATTCGCGCACAGGTGCGTGCGATGTCTACACATAATGAATCACTTGTTGCACAGACCAAGGCGATTGCTGGCGCTCTTTCAAATCCTGCAAGGCGTGGAAAATTTGGTGAGGCACAACTTGAGTTAATGCTTGAAGATGCGGGCTTGCGTAAAGATATTGAATTCACTGCTCAACGTTCCACCACCGATGCAGATTCTTCCGGTATCCCAGATATCACAGTGAAGATGCCAGGTGGCACTAAATTATTTATCGACTCCAAGTTTCCGTTTGATCGATTTATTGAAGCTCACGAAGAGGAAGATGCTGATGCACGTGAGGCGCTCTTTACCGAGCACCGTAAAGATCTTGCAAAGCATGTGGAGACTCTGGCAAAGCGTGGCTATCACGATTCACAAGACTCTCCAGATTTCGTCATCCTCTTTGTTCCCTTTGAATCACTGCTCACAGAGGCCCTTCGCGTAGATCCACTCTTCCTCGAAAAAGCCTTTAAACTCAACGTGACGATTGCAACGCCCACATCGATGATGGCCTTGCTGCGCACTATCGGCAACGTCTATTCACGTAATGCTGTCGCCCGCAATGCTGAAGATATTTCAAAATCAGCAGCACTCTTCATGAAGGATCTGACTCGCCTTCATGAGCGCATCATCAAGGTGGGAAGTGCGATTAATTCACTCTCTAAGGCCTATGCCGAATTGATTCCAACAGCTGAATCCACCGTTAAGCGCGCTGCTGCAAAGATTCTGAGTTATGGAGTTTCTGGAGATAAAGATAAACTCGCACTTGCCTACCCCGATGCACCAGCTGAGGTACGCGAGTTAAAAAATAGCGAGATTGCTGCAGAAGATGACTTTATCGATGCAGAAGAGGTGAAGGAGGACGAATGACAAGCACCCGCCCAGTCATCACCGGCCCAGGTCTTAAGAAGCAGGGCGTTGTCGTTCTGCAGATTCTCTTGATCTCGCTCTTTACCTTTATCGAACTCACACTTCGTAGCGGGCCAGGAATCCTCACAGGTTTAGTCATCGTCGTAACAACTTTTGGTGGCATCCGCTTCGGTCGCCCCGGCACTCGTTACGTTTCAGCAGTTACTCCACCACTTGTTCTTGGTGCGATTATCACAATCTATTTTCTCATTGCCGATGGACTTGCGATCTCTCGCCTTGGCATCGATATTGTGGCTGCTCTAGCTTCGGTTGGTCCGTGGCTTCTTGTCGCAGCGATCTACGGATGGTTTATGTTCCTTAACGAAAAAGCAAAGGCCCGTAAGCCAAAGCCACGCAGCTAAAAGCTACTTACCCATCGCCTTGAGATCTTTGCGAAGTTCAGGTGGAAGTGAGAAGAGAAGCGTCTCTTCAGTTGCTCGCACCTCTTCAACATTGCTATATCCATGAAGGCTGAGCCATTCAAGAACTGAGCGGACCAAGATCTCAGGTACAGATGCTCCGCTTGTGAGACCTACAGTCTTTACGCCAATAAGCCACTCATCATTTGCCTCTGATGCATAGTCAATGAGGTAAGCCCTCTTTGCACCGTATTCGAGGGCAACTTCTACGAGGCGAACAGAGTTGGATGAATTAGTGGAACCAACAACAAGTACGAGATCTGCTTGAGGTGCAATCGCCTTAATTGCTTCTTGGCGATTCTGGGTTGCATAACAAATGTCATCTGATGGTGGATCTTGAATCTCTGGGAAACGCTGGCGCAAGATTGCAACAGCTTCGAGAGTTTCATCAACGCTTAAGGTTGTCTGCGATAACCAGACAAGTTTCTTTCCAGGTGTTGGCTGCACAGTGCGTGCACCCTCAAGGCCATCAACAATCTTTACCTTACCGACAGCTTCGCCGGCAGTTCCTTCAACTTCTTCATGGCCTTCGTGGCCGATAAGCAAAATCTCTGTCTCTTCATTTGCAAAGCGTCGGACCTCATGATGCACCTTGGTTACTAGTGGACAGGTGGCATCAATTGTCTTAAGGCTGCGCGCAGCGGCTTCTTCGTGAACTGCAGGTGAAACTCCATGTGCGGAAAAGACCACGGTCTTGCCTTCAGGTACTTCATCTGTCTCGTTGACGAAGATGACGCCCTTTTGCTCGAGGGTAGAGACAACGTGCTTGTTATGAACAATCTCTTTGCGGACGTAAACGGGAGCACCGTATGCCTCAAGCGCTTTCTCAACTGTGATCACTGCGCGATCAACTCCTGCGCAATACCCACGAGGGGCGGCCAGAAGAACGCGTTTCTCCGAATCCATGTGGGTGAGTCTATTAGGCTGGGCTCATGTTCGAAACTTCAAGTGAGAAACCTGCGCCAGTACGCGTCGTCACTGAAGCAATTAAGGAGTATCTCGATCGATTAGGCCCTATTTGGATCGAGGGCGAGATCTCAGAGCTCAATGAACGCAGCGGTGGAATGGCATTTATGCGCCTGCGCGATACCAGTGCAGATATGAGCCTTTCGGTGATGTGTTACAAAACAGTGTTGGCATCTGTGCAACCTCTGCCACCTAATGCTCGTGTAGTTATTCACGCAAAGGCATCTTGGTATACAAAGAGCGGCACACTCACGATGTCTGCCAAAGAGATCAGACAGGTCGGAGTCGGTGAACTCTTGGCTCGCCTTGAAGAGTTAAAGAATGTACTTGCTGCCGAAGGACTCTTTAGCGCTGATCGCAAAGTTGCACTTCCTCGTCTGCCTAAGAAAATTGGTCTTATCTGCGGTCGCAATACAGATGCGATGAAAGATGTCGTTGAAAATGGTCGACGTCGCTGGCCGGCAGTTGAATTTGAAATTCGCGAAGTCGCAGTCCAAGGAAGCGCCGCAGTTGTTGAGGTCTCACAAGCACTCGCAGAGTTAGAAGCGATGAAAGATGTGGATGTCATCATCATTACTCGAGGAGGCGGATCATTTGAAGATCTCCTGCCATTTAGCGATGAGTCTTTGGTTCGTCTTGCTGGCTCATGTCTGACACCAATTGTGAGTGCAATCGGCCACGAAAAAGATTCACCACTTCTTGATCTCGTCGCCGATTACCGCGCATCAACACCGACCGATGCGGCCAAAAGAGTGGTGCCAGATATAGCTCAAGAGATTGCAGATATTCAAGCTATTCGTGCACGGTTGCTGCGGAAAGTAACCAGCGCGGTTGACTTCGAATTTTCGACAATTTCGCACCTGATTGCTCGCCCTGTGATGAAAGATCCGATGGTGATTGTGAGCTCTCGCAGCGAGGTTATCGCCACAGCGCGCGATCGTGCACGTCGCACCTTTGCCGCAATTATTGATAGCGAAAAACGCGAACTCAAACAGGTTCGTGCCCACCTGCGATCATTGTCGCCGCAATCCACGCTAGACCGCGGATATGCAGTTGCCACGTTAAGCGATGGCCAGATTGCACGTGATTCCAAAAAGATCGAGCAAGGTGCCACGCTTCACATTCGCCTAGCAAAGGGCGCGCTTCAGGCAAGCGTCGAGAAGAGAGTAGATTAAGAACATGGCTGCAGAGAAGAAGTTGTCCTACGAGCAGGCTCGTGATGAGCTGGCAGAGATTGTGGAATCCCTCGAATCAGGAAGTGCCACTCTCGAGGAATCTCTTGCACTCTGGGAGCGCGGTGAAGCACTCGCAAAGATCTGCCAGGAATGGCTTGATGGTGCAAAAGCAAAGATTGCTGCAAGTAAGTCATCTCAAGAAGCTGAAACAGAATAAGGCGAGCGATGTCTCCACAGCCACAATTTTCGTACTCAGATCTTCTGCCACTCGGTGAGGATTCAACGAAATATCGCCTTCTGACAAAAGATGGCGTAAGTGTGAAAAAGCATGGCGATCTCGAATTCTTACATGTTGAACCATCAGCGCTATCGCACTTAAGTGAAGTCGCAATCCACGATATTTCCCATTACTTACGCGCAGCACATCTGCAGCAACTTGCAAATATTCTGAGCGATCCAGAAGCCTCTCCCAATGATCGCTTCGTCGCAACTGATCTTTTAAAGAATGCCAATATTGCTGCCGGTGGAATTTTGCCGATGTGCCAAGACACAGGAACTGCGCTGATTATGGGCAAGAAAGGGCAGCACGTTCTTACGACAGGTAAGGATGAGGTTGCTCTCTCGCAAGGAATTTATGACGCATTCACAAAGCTCAACCTGCGTTATTCGCAGATGGCACCAGTCACCACGTGGGATGAGAAGAACACCGGCAATAACTTGCCCGCCCAAGTGGAGATTTATGCCGATAGTGACCATAGCGATGAGTACAACTTCCTCTTCATCGCAAAGGGCGGCGGAAGTGCAAATAAATCTTTCCTCTACCAAGAGACTAAGGCGGTTTTAAATCCCACTGCATTTATGGCCTGGCTCGATGAGAAGCTCCGCTCAATTGGGACAGCGGCTTGTCCTCCGTATCACTTGGCTATTGTCATCGGTGGAACAAGTGCTGAGCACACAGTCAAAACTGCAAAGCTGGCATCGACAAAATATTTGGATTCACTTCCTACATCAGGTGATGCTGCAACGGGCCATGGCTTTAGAGATATTGAGCTTGAAGAGAAAGTCCTTGAACTCACTCGCACGCTAGGAATCGGCGCACAATTTGGTGGCAAGTACTTCTGCCACGATGTTCGCGTAGTCCGCCTTCCACGCCACGGCGCATCGCTACCAATTGCAATCGCAGTCTCTTGCTCTGCCGATCGCCAGGTCAAGGCGAAGATCACTCGCGATGGAGTCTTTATCGAAGAGCTCGAGCGCGATCCGGCACATTTCTTGCCTGAGACAACCGATGAACATCTCAACGATGACGTTGTCGCGATCGATCTCAACCAACCAATGGATGCGATTCGCGCAGAACTTTCTAAGCACCCAGTAAAAACTCGCGTCAGCCTGACTGGAACAATAGTTGTTGCGCGAGACCTTGCCCATGCCCGCATTAAAGAGGCGATTGATAAGGGCGAGCCAATCCCGCAATACCTCAAGGATTACGCTGTTTATTACGCAGGGCCAGCTAAGACTCCTGAAGGATATGCATCAGGGTCATTTGGTCCGACAACTGCAGGACGTATGGATTCATACGTTGAAAACTTCCAAAAACTAGGCGGTTCTTTTGTAATGCTCGCAAAGGGCAATCGTTCACAAGCTGTCACAGATGCCTGCAAAAACCATGGTGGCTTCTATCTTGGATCGATCGGCGGACCAGCAGCCCGCCTTGCTCAAGATTGCATTAAGAAGGTAGAAGTTCTCGACTTTGAAGAACTCGGTATGGAAGCGGTCTGGAAAATTGATGTCGTTGATTTTCCAGCATTTATCGTTGTTGATGACAAGGGCAATGATTTCTTTGCCCAAACTTCAAAGCCGTTGACTATCGGCAAGCGCCAGACTGAAAACTAAGCAGTTTTAGATTTAGTAATACCTGCTGCGCTTAAATTTCGCCCACGCCTTACATGGGTTGTCATAACGAATTTCGATGTAACGAAGGCCCCAACGAATCTGGGTCACTGGGTTCTTGCGCCAATCGCTTGAGATGATCTCCATGCGATTAGCTGGGAGTGCTTGAGCAATTCCGTGTGCACCTGAACGATAGTTATGGGCCTGGTAATTCCAATGACTCTCTTTGGTCCAGAGGCGATTGAGACATTCAAATTGGTAGCTGCCCCAGTTGTACTCGCTCGCCATAATTTGGCGGGCAGCAACCTTGGCGCCAATCGGTGTTCGCGCCATCTCGACCTGTTGGGTGACAGATGCAACCAGCGCCATCTCAGATGCAAAGAGCGATTGAGCAAAATCAAATTGTGAGTAGAGCGGAGCGCCTTCTGAAAGGTCGGTGACCGACGCGCGGATATTGGTCGTTTCAGGCAAGGTCAGACGGGTTGTCTCTGGAAAATCCAGACCGTAGGCAGTGGGTTGGGCACTGGTCAGAAGAATTAGGGTCGCAACAAGAGTCCATAGCCCGGCGACTTTACGTCGCGGCTGCCACGGCTTGGCAAGAAGTACCTGCATAGCTGCCCTCCTCTTCATCTCTCGTCCATCGTCTGGTCACTTTCGCTCCCGGGCAAACCCTTATCGCCCTCAAAATTTTTAGAGATTGAGGGATACAAGGGGAAGGGGGATGGCTTAAGGGTGGCAAGGGTGAGGGTCATCGGCAAATCAGAGCACGCGTGGCGGCGAAATTCTCAGAAATGTGACTGGTTGTGGATAGGTAAAAGTGCAGGTCAGGATGGGGGAAGTCCGATATGCCCCATTTGTGACTGTGATCTTTAAAAAGTGCCTATTTGAAGGGGTTAGACGATCGGCCCTTCAAGCAATTCAGTGACCAGGGCGGCGATTGGCGAGCGCTCTGATCGAGTCAGGGTCACGTGGGCAAAGAGCGGATGGCCTTTGAGGGTTTCAACGACTGCGACGACGCCGTCATGTCGACCGACGCGCAAGTTATCGCGCTGGGCGACATCGTGAGTCAGGATCACTCGCGAACTTTGACCGATTCGTGACAAGACCGTGAGCAGAACTCCGCGTTCGAGGGATTGGGCCTCGTCAACAATGACAAAACTGTCATGCAATGAGCGACCACGGATATGTGTTAGCGGCAAAACTTCGATCAACCCGCGGGCGATGATTTCATCGATGACGGCCTGGCTAACTAGAGCTCCCAATGTGTCAAAGACTGCCTGGGCCCACGGCGACATCTTCTCGCCTTCACTGCCCGGCAAGTATCCGAGCTCTTGTCCGCCGACGGGATAGAGAGGACGGAAGATCACAACCTTCTTATGAAGTCGCTTCTCCATCACCGCTTCAAGTCCGGCGCATAAGGCGAGTGCAGACTTTCCTGTTCCGGCTCGCCCACCGAGTGAGACGATGCCGATCTCTTCATCGAGCAAGAGGTCGAGTGCAATCCGTTGTTCGGCACTTCGTCCATGAAGGCCAAAGGCGCTGCGGTCTCCGCGCACCAATCGCAATTGTTTGTCGGCGGTGACTCGGGCGAGCGCGCTTCCTTTTTCAGAGTGCAAGACGATTCCTGTATGGACCGGCAAACTATGGGCGCATTCATGATCTGCGCGATCACTCGAGTACAACTCATCGATCACGCTATGTCCGACATCGACCTCTTCGATTCCAGTCCATCCACTGTTGGAGACGAGCTCTGCCAAATACTCTTCTGCACGAACTCCTACAGATGAGGCCTTGACGCGAAGTGGGAGATCTTTAGTTACAAGGACTACATCTTTTCCATCTGACATGAGGTTTTTGGCAATTGCCAAGATGCGAGTGTCATTTGATCCATCACGTAAGAATCCGTGGGGCAAGGTACTTACATCGGTGTGGTTGAGTTCGACTGAAAGGGTGCCGCCCTCGGGTGTAATTGTCAGGGGCTGATCGAGTCGACCATGTTCGATGCGAAGGTCATCGAGTGCGCGAAGTGCTGCTCGGGCAAAGTAGCCAAGCTCTGGGTGATCTCGTTTGGTCTCAAGCTCTCCGATGACTGCGATCGGAATAATGACCTCATGCTCTTCGAATTTGTGAAGTGCGCCTGGGTCAGCCAGAAGAACGCTGGTATCTAAAACGTATGTTTTACGCGGTGGGTGTGCCAACGGCGAGAACTCACATTTCTTTAATTGTTCTAGAAGGGATCACGCTTCGGATAGCAATAGATTAGAACTGCGAGCGCTTTTGGAAGGGCGACACGCCACATGCGCAAGATTACTAATTGGTGAATAACCAACCCAGATTTATTTACCGAGTCGACGATGGCGCTGTGAATATGAGCGAAGGGCTCGAAGGAAATCAACGCGACGAAAATCTGGCCAATACGCTTCGCAGAAATAGAACTCAGAATGTGCGCTCTGCCACAACAAGAATCCGCCGAGGCGCTGCTCCCCCGATGTGCGGATCAGAAGTTCTGGATCTGGCTGGCCAGCAGTGTAGAGATATTGCGAGATCGCTTCGGCATCAAGATCTGCTGCTGCCGCTGCGATCTCTTTGCCTTGGGCCGCCGCCTCATTCATATAGCTCTTGACCGCATCAACAATCTCGCGCCGGCCGCCATAACCGATGGCGACATTGACCTCGAGAGTTCCAGGATGTGTAGGAAGTGATGAGAGCTTTTCTTGTAACCACGGCGGCAAGAGATCGAGTGCGCCAACGGCTTTGATCGTCCAACGTCCAGTGCGCGCTAGCTCATCAACGCTATCGCCAATGACAGCAAGCAAAGCATCGAGCTCTTCGGGTGTGCGCTTAAAGTTATCGGTGGAGAGCATCCACAACGTAACAACTTTAACTTCAGCCTCTTCACACCAGCCAAGGAAATCGATGATCTTATCCGCACCACGGCGATGGCCTTTGGGATCTGATGGGCTGGGATGAGTCATCGCCCATCTGCGATTGCCATCAAGAATGACACCTACATGTTGTGGAGTTTGAGAAAAATCTAGATCACGGACAATGCGCCATTCATAGAATGGATAGAGCCACCCTTTGATCTCTTTACGAAGTTTGACGAACAATTTTGCGCTCCAAGATAAAGGAAGCCACAGGTAGCGTGCCAGCAAGAACCATCCAGATCAACCCCTTGATGCTCTTCTTCATCTGCACACTGAGCTGCAACGCTGCCAATACATAGAAAATATAGAAGGTGCCGTGAATCTGGGTTATCCAGATGATGTTAGGTTGAGTGCGCTCGAGGTGAAATCCGTATTTGGCTGGCATATAGAAGAACCAGAGAATCAGAGATAAGACTCCGCAGATAATGGCCATGATACGAAAACGAAGAACCGCGCTTTTCATGCTCCTAACGTATCGCTTTCTCCGCGCCTGCGGTAGAAAGGCAGATAGAGCACGATCACAGCCATCAACCACCAGATAACGACATACGAGATGTGCTGCCAGTAATAACCGCCGACCTTCGATTCAGGGGGTGCAAGTTCAATGCGATCGCGAATGATCGGACCATCACTGACCTTCTCTTGGGTGGCAAGCAAAAATCCGTCATAGAGATCAAAATCTGTCAGTGAGACGATGACGCTGCTATCAAGGCGCGAAATCACACCCGGTGCATTTCTTGCTACATCTTCAAATTGTCGAGGTCGCACAACACCCTGCAGATCGACGCCGGTAGACATTGCAATCTGTGGCTCGACCAGGCGATCTTTCCAATATCCGCGCAGAACCAAGATCGCACTTTTCTCATCCACCTGCATCAAAGCAACTTCCCAATCAGATCTGCGTTCTGCAAGGTCAGTTTGATTAGGGGCTCGGAATGTCAGAATGTAATTTCCTCGAATCGCAACTTTCTTTCCCACGTTCCGTGAATCTAATGAAGTTGCCGGAGTTGCAAGATCTGCCAGCTGGTAGATAGTTGAATCAGGGGAAATCTTCTTGGATGCTTGTAATTCATTGGCGCGGTCAAGCTGCCACATACCAAGGAAGAGAAAAGCCGCTGCAAGAGTCAGAACTACAACTGCCTTGCCGAGTACTTTAAAGACCACCGTTATCTTCACGATCCTTCATCTTGTTATAGCGCTTGTAGAAACTGCGCATCAATAATGCAACTGAGATACAGAGAAGCAAAACTGTGAGAGATCCGGCCCAACCCATATCTACATCTTTATTCATGCGATAATTCTCCCATGTCGATGCCACAAGGAACTCCTCAGCCAGATGAGACTTTCGACTACAACGATCGCTATGGCATCTCACCTCGCAAAGGCTGGATTGCACCCGCTGCAGTCTTTGCGATTATCGGACTCTCGTGGACTTTATGGGCAGCCCTCAGCCATGCACAGCCTGAGCTGCGATCTACTCTCTACTCATTCTCAGTCACCGGCGATCGCGAAATAACAATGAAGTACGCGATCGATCGACGAGATCCTGAAGCGATAGTTCTCTGTACCTTGCTTACTTTAGATATCGATAAGAACATCGTCGGTCAGATAGATGACCAGATCGCGGCCGGTGAAAGCCATGTTGAACGTCTTGTCGCAATTCCAGCGCGTATCGCCCCTGTCAGTGCGCGTATCGCAGGCTGCAGAATTTCATAAGCGCAGCACCTGCCGCTAAAGTGTGCCGTTATGAGTACACCACAGACATGGCTGACCCAAGAGGCGGCCGATCGCCTTCAGGCTGAGCTGACAACGCTGGAAAGTTCTGGCCGTCGCGATGTCACAGCAAAGATTGAAGCTGCGCGCGCCGAAGGTGATCTCAAAGAAAACGGTGGATACCACGCAGCGCGCGATGAACAAGGAAAGATGGAAGCACGCATCCGCCAACTCAAGCAAATTTTAGAGAATGCACATATCGGAACTCCTCCTGCAAGTGCAGATGGAGTTGTCGGTGCGGGCATGGTTGTAACCGCGCGAATTGCAGGAGATGAAATGAAGTTTCTCTTGGGCTCACGCGAAATTACATCTGATGAATACGATGTCTATAGCGAGAAGTCACCACTTGGTAGCGCTGTCATGGGCGCTAAGATCGGCGATACCGTTTCTTACACAGCACCTAACGGCAAGGCGATCTCTGTCGAAATCGTCGAAGCTCGATTTATTTAGTTTGCCGCTCGGGCATACTTTCGCGCACCCAACGGAATAAAGATCACCATCAAAATAACCATATAAGCCAATGAAGTGATCAGCGGATACTCGCTTGGGAAAGATCCAGCGGTAGCGCCGAATTCAGTCTCAAGACCAAAGAGCGAGCGACACCCTGCCACCATTGTTGATACTGGGTTCCACTCTGCAAAGTATTGAAGTGCACGTGGCATGCCTGTTGTTGGTGCAAAAGCATTTGATAAGAATGTGAGTGGGAATGTCACGATGAAAGATACGTTCTGGACTACTCGTGCATCCTTGGCCGAAAGTCCGACAATAACTCCAACCCATGAGAGGGAATAACCAAAGAGGAGAAGGAATAAGAAGCCTAGAAGCATGCTTCCTGTTCCGCCTGTTGGACGCCATCCGACGATATATCCGGTGATTCCCATAACAGTTAATACAACAATGTTAAGAAGTGAATCTCCGAGTGTGCGTCCGATAATGAATGCACTTCGTGAAATTGGAAGTGATCTAAAACGATCAATCAAACCCTTTTTCATATCATCAGCTAAGCCAGATGCCGTTCCTGCCAAGGTAAATGCAACTGTCTGCACAAAGATTCCAGGCATAAGAAGCTGGACATATCCCCCAGGCTGACCGGACGCAATTGAGCCGCCAAAGACAAATCTAAAGAGAAGTACGAACATCACTGGCTGAATGGTCGAGAAGATAAGAACTTCAGGAACACGGACCAAGAGCAAAATCTGACGGCGGGTAATAATGTAAATATCTTGAAGATTTCTCATTTCTTAACCTCTTCCTTGATCTCTTCTGCGGCATGGCCGGTCAGCGACATAAAGACATCATCAAGTGATGGACGCTTGAGCGATACATCAAGTGGGTGGATTCCAGCGCTATCGAGTTCGCGCAGCGCCTCGATTAGTGCCGCAGAACCAGTAGATACTGGAGCTGAAATCAGGCGTAGACCTTCATCAACTGATGCAGGGCTTTTACTCACGCGAGTAACGATCTCCATTGTCTGTGTGATCTGGCTTTGGTCGACAACAATCTGTAGCCGCTCTCCACCAACCTGCTTCTTGAGGACATCCGATGTTCCACGGGCAATTACTTTGCCGTGATCAATCACAGCGATCTCATCGGCCAACTGATCTGCCTCATCTAAATATTGTGTAGTTAAGAGAAGTGTGACGCCATCTTTAACGAGCTCTTGAATTACTCCCCACATCTCTTGACGACCGCGTGGATCAAGCCCTGTTGTTGGTTCATCTAAGAACAAAACTTTTGGCTTAACAATGAGCGATGCCGCTAAATCAAGGCGACGTCGCATTCCACCTGAATAAGTTTTGATTGGGCGACGTGCACTTTCAGTCAGTGAGAATTGCTCAAGCAACTCTTCTGCGCGCGCAACTGCTTGTGTCTTTCCTAAATGATAAAGCTGGCCAAACATCACCAAGTTATCCCACCCGGTGAGAATCTCATCAACTGCTGCGTACTGTCCGGAGAGACCAATAATTTCGCGAACCTTCTCTGGATGCTTAACTACATCAATTCCACCGACTGTTGCATGTCCTGAATCAGGATTGAGCAAAGTAGCGAGAATTCTCACAGTTGTTGTCTTTCCAGCACCATTTGGGCCTAATACGCCTAAAACGGTTCCTTCTTCGACATCTAAGGAGAGGTGATCTAGGGCTCGTACCGCGCCTTTGTCATAAGTTTTTACGAGGTCTTCAGCGATGATTGATTTCACGCGGTAAACTTATTACCTAGATCTAGAAATTCCAAATATCTCGCAATTTCATAGCATCACAACTTAAATGGGGTTATCCATGTCGATGAACGCGCCAGCTAAAGCACACACACATAAAGAGATCATGGTCATCCTCGGTGGCCTCATGACTGGCCTGCTCTTGGCAGCCCTCGACCAGACAATCGTTTCGACCGCCCTTAAAAGCATTGTTGAAGATTTCAACGGACTTAACCATTACACATGGGTTGTCACCGCGTACTTGCTAACATCGACAGCATCTACTCCGCTCTACGGAAAGATTTCAGATATCTACGGACGTCGCCCCGTCTTTCAATTTGCGATCGTTACCTTCTTATTAGGTTCACTACTTGCAGGTGCATCACAGAACATGACGCAGTTGATTGCTACCCGTGCGCTACAAGGTCTTGGTGCAGGTGGATTGATGGCACTTACATTTGTGATTATCGGTGACATCGTTCCTCCACGCGAGCGTGGTCGTTACCAAGGTTACTTCGGTGCAGTATGGGGACTTTCATCTGTTGCTGGCCCACTTCTTGGTGGATTCTTCTCAGACCACGCAACAATCCTTGGTGTAACTGGCTGGCGTTGGATTTTCTACATCAATATTCCATTCGGAATCCTTGCTCTCATCCTCACTTCAGCGACACTTCATATTGCTAAGCAGAAGCGCGAACATAAAATTGATTACCTAGGTGCATTCCTGCTTGTTATCTCCGTGACTCTGATCCTTCTCGCACTAAGCGTCTATGGCCCACAGAACGGTTGGACCGATTCACGAACAATTGGCTATCTTGTAATCGGAGTAATTCTTGCAACGCTCTTTATCTTCTGGGAAAAGCGTGCAGTTGAACCAATCATCCCTCTCTCACTTTTCAGCAACCACACTTTCAGCCTCACATCTGTACTGGGATTCATCATCGGTGCCGGAATGTTCGGGGCTATTGTGATGCTGCCTCTCTATCTCCAAGTTGTTAAGGGAGATAGCGCAACACAGGCTGGACTTAAGCTCATTCCTTTGATGCTTGGAATCGTCTCTACCTCGATCTTTAGCGGTAAACAGATCTCAAAAACGGGCAAATATAAGAAGTTCCCAATCATGGGAACCGCGATCATGACCGTGGGTATTTTGGCGATGGTAACCCTTGATACCAATACACCTTTCTGGCGACTTTCTATCTACGCAATCATGGTTGGTGCCGGCTTAGGTCTATCAATGCAGACAATCGTTATCGCTCTGCAGAACTCTGTTGAGTTTAAAGATATGGGTGTTGCAACAAGTTCTAATACCTTCTTTAGATCACTCGGTAGCGTATTCGGAACTGCAATCTTCGGTTCAATCTTGACCAATCGCTTGGCGCATTACCTCACCGAAAACCTTGCAACCCTCAAGGCAACTAATCCAACTGCGATGACAATGGCAGATAGTGAAATCGTTCGTGGAATCTCTGAGAACACGTCATTGATTGCCAAACTATCTCCCGCAGTTCAGACGACAGTTCTCGATGCCTTCGTGAGCTCGTTCCATATTGTCTTCATGGCGGCAGCACCAGTTACCGCTCTAGGCTTTATCTGTGCCCTCTTCCTCCGCGAGACTCCGCTTCGTACTAGTGAAGATTACGCAGCAGCTCGTCAAGATTCAGCAGGAGAAGCGCTCGGTTAATTCCGAATCTCAATATGAAGTTGCAATCACCGTTACGCGATCTTCCTCGTGAAGTAAGCGTCCTTGTTGTTGCATCCTTCTTTGTCGCCGTTGGCTTTGGAATCATCGTTCCTGCGATTCCACTCTTCGCGAGATCCTTTGGAGTCAGTAACGCTGCGGTGGGGCTGATCATTTCTCTCTTTGCCTTTTCTCGCTTTGCCTCAGGACTATTCTCAGGAAAACTTGTTGATAAGTTTGGTGAGCGCACCGTCTTCGCTGTTGGAGTTGCCTTTGTTGCACTCTCCGTTGGTGCATGCGGTATAGCTCAGAGCTACAACCAGCTCCTCTTCTTCCGCGCTGCAGGCGGACTTGGTTCATCAATGTTCTCTGTCGCTGCAAGCTCAGTTATTTTGCGCTCAGTCACAGATGCCCAACGCGGCCATGCTCAATCTGTCTATAACGGCTCTTTCTTACTTGGTGCGATCGCAGGTCCCGCAATTGGTGGAGGGCTAGCTGCAATTTCCTTACGCGCTCCATTCTTTGTCTATGCCACTGCACTTTCAATATCAGGCACAGTCGCATTTATCTTCTTCACTAGCGAACATCTACAAGCACCAAAGAAGAGTGGCGGCAAGAAAGTTGCGATGTCACTTAAAGATGCCTTCGCTCTTAAGGGATATCGCTACGCGCTCATCATTACCTTTGTAGCGAGCTGGGTTATCTTCGGTGTTCGCACATCTATCTTGCCGCTCTTTATTACCGAACAACTTAAATCAACTGCTGCAGTTGTTGGTTGGGGATTTACTATCTCTGCCGTCATTCAAGGAAGTCTTATCTTGCGCGCAGGAAGACTTTCAGATGAACGTGGACGACGATTTGTTCTCATTATTGGAACCACAATTGCCTTTATCGGTGTTGTTATCATGACGCTGACTCTCAATCCACTGATGTTCTTCTTATCTATGGCAACCATTGGTCTTGGTAACGCTTTTCTAGCGAGTGCCCCTGCCACCATTGTTGGTGATCTCATTGAAGGTAAGGGCGGGCAGGTCATCGCACTCTTCCAGATGGCTGGAGATGCCGGAATGATCGTAGGCCCTGTTGTTGTTGGCTTTGTCGCAGATCACTACGGATACCGCACAGCATTTGGCCTTAGTGGTTTAGTTTTCTGTATTGCAATTGCACTCTCAATAAAGATGCCCGAGACTCGTAAGTCCCGGGCATCTCAGCAAGTTATTACTCCGCTGGATTAATCGTTTCCACGAAGGATTGCGATCAAACGGAG
>Ga0209087_1001188_pt1 | contig 15559 bp, 20 predicted proteins | sample S_130805_EF_Meta_FD_187321 | JGI IMG/M metagenome (GOLD analysis project Ga0209087, IMG submission 187321) | Freshwater microbial communities from Lake Simoncouche, Canada to study carbon cycling - S_130805_EF_MetaG (SPAdes) (version 2) | ecosystem: Environmental > Aquatic > Freshwater > Lake ... | reverse complement strand
CGCCACATTGACGCAGCCAGCGCAGAACGACGCGGGAGCGTAGGGCCGGATGCATGGCTCGCAGTTGCTTGCAGTCGAGTTGCGGGCCCACTTCGGGAACGAGTGATGACATCCAATCCTCCTCCGAGCGGAGGATTTCGGCTGCGCGGAGGATGGCAGAGCGAGAGGAATCGCCCATGACCTCGGCCAGAAGCGGCATGACGCGGTGGCGGAGTTTGTTTCGAGTGTGCTCGAGTCCGGCATTCGAGGTATCCTCGCGAAAGCGGATGGCGTGACTCTTGCGGAAGGCTTCGATCTGGGTGCGGGTTACATCAAGGAGCGGGCGGTGAACGGTGCATCGGCCGAGTTGGGAAAGCGGTTTGATGCCTCCTAGTCCGGCTGCACCTGTTCCACGCAGGAAGTTAAAAAGACAGGTCTCCACCTGGTCATCGGCATGGTGGGCCAGCACGAGGTGCTTTGTTTTGGCGCGGGCGGAGCACTGCTCGAAGAAGGCCATGCGCAATTCGCGGGCAGCGAGTTCGAGGGATTTTTTTTGGGATGAAGCAAACTCCGCTGTGCGGGCACGGGCGTGCTCGAGGGGAATCCCATGCCTCCCCGCTTCGGCCACGACGAGACGGGCATCCGCATCGGAACTGCGACCTCGAAGGGTGTGGTTCAAATGGCAAACGACGAGGTTTTTGAATCCCACCGCCAGAAGAGCGTGAAGCAGAACCATCGAGTCGCGACCACCAGAGACGCCCACGAGAAGCTTTTTTCTTTTCGAGACGCCAGACATCGCCTCCGCGACGGCTGTCAGAACGGCATCGGAAGGCGCTTGGCTACTTGGAGATTTTCGAGGCACCGAAATAGGGTTGGAGCGCGGCGGGAATGTGAATGGAGCCGTCGGGCTGCTGACCATTTTCGAGAAGAGCGACATAGAGGCGGGCGAGCGCTGTGCCGGAGCCGTTGAGAGTGTGGCAGAAGCGGTTTTTGCCGTCCTCGCCCTTGAATCGGAGGTTCATGCGGCGGGCCTGGAAATCCTCGAAATTCGTGCAACTGGAAACTTCCAGATAAGCATTCTGGCCGGGCGCCCAGACTTCGATGTCGTAGGTCTTGGCGGCGCCGAATCCCATATCGCCCGTGCATAGCTCGATGACGCGGTAGTGGAGACCGAGTGCTTGGAGAACGCGCTCGGCATCGGCGGTAAGGGCTTCGAGTTCGGATGCTGACTGCTCGGGCGCGCAGATTTTCACCAACTCAATTTTATCGAACTGGTGCATGCGGATAAGTCCACGCGTCTCCCGACCGGCGGATCCCGCCTCGCGCCGGAAGCAGGGCGTGTAGGCGGCGTATTTGATCGGAAATTCAGCGGCGTTCACGATCTCCTCACGGTGAAGATTCGTCACAGGAACCTCGGCGGTGGGAACGAGAAAAAGCCCACCGCCATCGATGCCATACATGTCCTCTTCGAATTTCGGCAACTGGCCTGTGCCGACCATGCAATCCCGCTTCACAACGAAGGGTGGACTGACCTCGGTGTAACCGTGGTCGCGGGTGTGGAGATCGAGAAGGAAATTCAGAAGCGCCCGCTCGAGCTTTGCGCCTTGGCCCATGTAGACGGAAAATCCACTGCCGCTGATTTTGACGGCACGGTCGGGGTCGATGAGACCGAGCCCCTCGGCAAGTGCGACATGGTCCTTGGGATTGGAAATTGCGGGTTTTTCTCCATGAACGCGCACCTCGGGATTGTCGGCGGCCTCTTTTCCAAGCGGCACGGCGGGCTGGGGAAAGTTCGGGAGCACAAGCAGCAGGGCTGTTTGCTCGTCGGAGAGGGCGTTTGATTTCTCGGTGAGAGCCTGCATCTCGTCGGCGAGGGATTTCACCTCGGCCTCCAATGCTGCGGAATCTTGCTTCTGGGCGCGGAGCTTGCCGATTTCCTTGCTCAGGCGGTTGCGCTCGCTCTGGAGACCTTGCAAGCGGGTTTCCGCCGACCGCCGCTCGGCGTCGATGGCGAGGATGGTGTCGATCGTTTGAGAATAGTCGGCATTGCGTGACGCGAGGCGGGACTTGGCGAGGTCGGGTTGCTCCCGAAGATAGCGGATATCAAGCATGGGTTGGACAGAATGAATAAAATGGTCAGAATGCCGAGAGCAAATTCAAGAACAGATGTCAGCGCAATTCCGCGATTACTACCAAACCCTCGGAGTCTCCAAAACCGCAACCCAGGCCGAAATCAAATCCGCGTTCCGCAAACTCGCGCGTCAGCACCATCCCGACACGGCCAAGGACAAGAAAGCGGCGGAGGAGAAATTTAAGGAAATCAACGAAGCCTACGAGGTGCTCGGCGATCCCGAGAAACGCAAACGCTACGATGAATTCGGCGCGGATTGGCAGCACGGACCGCAGCAGAGGGGCGGCTGGCAACGACCTCCCGGAGCGGGTGGTTTCGCAGGAAAACGAGGCGCGGCGGCCTTCGAGGAGGACATCCAATTCGGTGGAACGGGCTTCAGTGACTTTTTTGAGCAAATGTTCGGCGGTCGCCGTGGCACGAGGGCTGGCTTTGAAGAAGCGCCACAACGAGGCCAGGACGCGGAGGCAGATATTCTGGTGACTTTGGAGGAGGCCTTGAATGGCTCCTCGCGACCGGTTTCCTTCCGCCGGGGCGGCTCCAAGAAAATAGAAACCTTCACGGTTAAAATTCCCAAGGGCATTCGCGATGGCCAACGCATCCGCCTGGCTGGACAAGGCGGCACCGGGGCCTCCGGAGGAGGTGCGGGGGACCTCTACCTGCGGGTCAAATACCAACGCCATCCCGACTTTGAAATCGAGGGTGCCAATCTCAATTACGACCTTGAGATTCCTGCATGGGATGCCGTCCTTGGCTGCACGGTCACCGTTCCTACGCTAAGCGGCCGCGTGAAGCTCAAGATCCCCGCTGGCACGCAATCGGGCAAAAAATTTCGACTCCCCAGCATGGGCATGCCACTGAATGCCGAAACGCGAGGCGACCTTTTCGCCGAGGTGCGCATCACAGTGCCGGAATCACCCGGCGAAAAAGAAAAAGTCCTCTGGGAAACGATTGCCGATTTTCACAAGGCCTGATTGGCAGAGCCGCGCGGGCCGAATCACTTGGCTCCCGGTATGACGATGAGAGCGGGTTTTGAATCCTTCGGAGGCGAGGTTTCGCGGGTCATGTAATTCCCACCGAGTTGGCTTGTGGACCAGCTTGCACCTGAGTTCGAGCGCGTTTGATAGGAATTCCCAAGCGGCGAAGTGGTGAGGGTTGTGCCACTGGAGGAATCGCGGGTTATGTAGCTGTTGCCGAGTTTTGTTGTTGTCTGGGTTTGGCCGTTCGGCCCTTGAGTGACATAGCTGCTCCCCACCTTCGTTGTGCGCCAAGTATTGCCCGAGTTGTCGCGGGTGATTGTTGTGCTGCCAAGTTGGCTCGTTGAGAAGGATTGTCCGGTGGATGTGCGGGTCACTTGAGAATTACCAAGCGGCGAAGTGGTGGACTGGCCGGAACCCGCCACCGGGATGATGAGCGGCGGGCGGGATGGCTCCTTGTCTTTTGCCAAAGCAATCTGAACGACGGGGAGGAGAAAAAGTGCCACAGTGATATTCAGCCATTTCATGGATTCAATATCGGTGTTTTTGAGCAAACGGGCAGCGTTTTTCTCGATCAGGTTCCTGAAAGCCGATAGGAAGTCGCGCATGTCGAAAACCGCGATCATCATACCTGCCCGCTGGGCCTCGAGCCGACTTCCCGGCAAACCCCTGCTCGACCTTGGCGGAAAGCCCCTCGTGCAACATGTCTGGGAGCGCTGCCAAAAGGTCCGCGAAGCCCATGAGGTCATCATTGCCACCGATGATATGCGAATCGCTGAAGCCGCCTTTGAATTCGGTGCCGAAGTGGCACTCACTTCGCCAAAGCACCCGAGCGGCACCGACCGCATCGCCGAGGTGGCCAAGAAGCTGGTTGGTTTTGAGGTTATCCTGAATGTGCAGGGAGACGAGCCCTTCATTGAACCGGCCTTGATCCGCCGACTCATTGAAGTTCTTCAAAAGGAAAAAGCCCTCGCCATGTCCACCGCAGCCTGTCCGCTTGCGCCCGGCGAATTGGAAAATCCCAACTGCGTGAAAGTGGTCACTGGCATCACCGGCGACGCCCTTTATTTCTCCCGCTGCCCGATCCCGTGCGACCGCGATGGCGACACGAACCCCGCCCGCCTGCGCCACCTCGGCATCTATGGATATCGCAGGAAGTTTCTGTTGGATTTTGTGAAGTGGAAGCAAACGCCTCTGGAAAAATCCGAAAAACTCGAGCAACTCCGGGCCTTGGAACACGGCGCAAAAATCCGCGTCATCAAAACCAAGGCGGCAGGCCCCGGGGTCGATACCGAGGACGACGCCAAAAAGGCCGCGAAACTTTTGGCAAACGGCCGCAAGAAATCCTGAGTCCTAACCTCCCCAGCGGGCTCCCTCGCTGAGGGTAGGCGTCCAATTTCGGAGGTGGCCGTAGGAGTAATCCGTCTTGCCGATGGCTCCAATCATCCGCTTGCCCGTCGCGCGCTTCCATTTCTTGCTCATGCTTTCACCGGTGTGGCAGCTCCAACTTTTGATGAAGGCATCGCGAGTGAAGATATCCCTGTGGACGCGGCCGAGTTCGTTTTCATGCAACCAGCTTTTGGATCCGCTATCGATTTCGTTGCTGTAGTCGAACATCCAGCACGCCCGGTTTGAGTGTCCGTAGTATTCAAAATTCGCAATCTTCACGCGATCCCTCGGCTGTCCGGCATTCAAATACTCAATGAGTTCATCGCCCTCATCAAACCACACGAGGTTCACGCCGAATTTGTCCCGCACGGAGACGATGTTTGCGATGAGGTCCTGCTTATCCTGTCTGGAAGCGCGGCGCAGGTAGCTTGGCTTGTGAACGAGCCAGGTGATTTTTGCACCTGAGCCGACCTTGACTTGAATTTCCTGTATGCGAACTCTGGCCGAGCGAATGAAATTTCCCCACCAGCGGTCATGGGGTTCCGCCTTGAACTTCTCCCACTCCTGCAAGGACGGCCCTCCGCTGACGAGGATAAACTCGCGTTCCACTTCGGCCCTCGCTGTGAGCAAGCCGACCATAAAAACCAGTGCCAGTAATCGAAGCATGCCGACAGGTTTGGCACAGACGCCGATTGATCAAGAATATTTCCGCTGCGCGAAATGCCTCCAGCAACTTTTGCTGATCATATCGCCGCATTGCTGTATGAGTTTCGGGCATGGAATTCATCCCTCTCCTCGCGCTGGGCGCCTCGCTTCTCACCTTGCTGGTATCACTGTTTTTGCTGCAGCTCCGGAACAAGGACAATGCCCGCTTGGCGGAAACCCTGCGCGAGCAATTCGCGCAACATCAGAACACAAGCCGCCAGGAACTCACTCAAACCCTCGATCTCACGCTGCGCCAGAACTCCGAACCCGTCCGCGAGGCACTGGGAACCCTCTCGCAATCCACCAACACGCTGCGGGATTCCCTCGAAAGATCGGTCACCAAATCTTTCGAACTCCAGAACCAACAGCTCGAGGGATTCCGAAACCAACTCGACAGACTCACACAAACGAACAGCGAGAAACTCGAAACGCTCCGAACCTCTGTGGAGGCCAAGCTCGCGAGCCTGCAGCAGGACAACAACGCGAAACTCGAAGCCATGCGGGCCACGGTCGAGGAAAAGCTCCAAACCACACTGGAGCGGCGTCTGGGCGAGTCCTTCAAGCTCGTCAGCGACAATCTGGACAAGGTTCAAACCGCCATGCTCAACATGCAAAGCCTCGCCGAGGGAGTCGGAGACTTGAAGCGCGTCATGACGAATGTGACCCGCCGTGGCGCTTGGGGAGAGTTCCAGCTCGCCACGATTCTTGAGCAATTCCTCAGTCCTCAACAATACGACACCAATGTCGCCACCAAAGGCGGTCCCGAGCGCGTGGAATTCGCCGTCAAACTTCCCGGCCGCTCCAGCGATGGATCCACCGTTTGGCTCCCCATCGACGCCAAGTTTCCCAAGGAGGATTACGAGCGCCTTGTCGCCGCATCGGAAAATGGTGACGCTGCCGAAGCCGAGAATGCCGCCCGCCAGCTGGAAATCCGCATCAAATCAAACGCCAAGGACATTCGGGAAAAATACCTCAACCCACCGGCGACCACCGATTTTGCAATCATGTTCCTGCCCACCGAGGGCCTCTACGCCGAAGTCCTCCGTCGCCGTGAACTCGCCGAAAGCATCCAACTCGAGCACCGCGTCGTCATCGCCGGCCCGACAACACTCGTCGCCCTCCTCAACAGCCTTCAAATGGGCTTCCGCACGCTGGCCATCGAGCAACGCTCCAGCGAGGTCTGGCAAACACTCAGCGCCGTCAAAACCGAATTCTCAAAGTTCGGCACCGTGCTCGAAAAGGTGAAAAGCAAACTCCAGTCGGCCACGAACGAAATCGACCAGGTCGGCACACGCACCCGCGCCATGCAACGCCAACTCCGCAATGTCGAATCGGCCACGGAGGAGGCCTCCAGCGCCCTCTTCGCCCAGGAACCCGAATTCCTGCCGCCGCCGGATTCGCCAGAGACCGTGTGATGCAAGAATGCGGAGATGCGTTTTTTCAGATTTTCCCCTTGTCAAACGAACACCCCCGCGCTTTAGTGCTCCTCCCTTTCGATCCTGAGTAGCTCAGTGGTAGAGCGGTCGGCTGTTAACCGATTGGTCGTAGGTTCGAGTCCTACCTCAGGAGCCACTTTTTTTGAGTGGCATTCCCTCCAGAGAAACCGCATCAAGTCTACCTCTGCGGGCGTTTGGTTTTTTTGGAAGCGGCAACAAGCGGTTTTTTTTGAGGACATAAATTTGTCACCTCGTTCGCTTTTACCCCTCAGCGACTGCCTTTCTTCTTCACTCCCTCCTCCATGTCAAATCGCGCGGCGTGTTTTGTGTCTTGCGCCCTTCCAACGATCACGCTTCGGTCCCGGAGGCTTGCTCGGGGGAGAGTTTGGCGGCTTCGGCGAGGTTGTCGCTGTCCGTGTCGAGGTCAGGCTGATCGACCGCTTCGCAAGCTTCGTTGTCATCATCAAAAGCAATCTCATTTTCGGAAACTCAGCGGCGATCTTCATGCCCCTGCCGAGTCAGTAAAAACGGCACCTCACACACTCGGTGCGTCTCAGCCTTTACAAGTTAAATAAAGCACTTTATTATCTGCTTACAGGTAAGCCGTGAGTGCTTTAGGGGTGTCGGACATTTAATTAATTATGACGGCATTTCGCTCGTATGCCACCAGCGAGCCCTCGAACCACGGAGGTGGCACTTTTAAGATTTTGGATTTCAAATTCCAGACTCCGTTGGCATTCGGTGTCGGCCTCCTGCCCTGAGTGCCACAGGCATGTGGGACTCCTTTCGGGGAGCCACTAAATTTTTAGTGGTTCTCCCCCTCAGAAACCGCATCAAATCTACCTCTGCGGGCGTTTGCAGTTTTCTCATAATGCAGCGACGCAAGCGCGGCCGTGGAAAACATCAGCTTTCCGCTTCTCTCAATTTGCTGTGAAAAACTTCGTAAATCCATTTTCTCGGCCCCGCATATACGCAGGTGATGACCTGCTCGCCGTCGATCCTGTTGTAATCGAAAATGACGCGATGCGAACCGACGCGCAGGCTATGGAAGCCTTCCTAATCATCGGTTAAGGATTTGATCTTTCCCCGCTCGTTGGACAATCCCTTGATCGCCACTTTCAAGGCATGCCGAGGTTGGGGCGGGAGACTTCTCAAATATTCAAGAACCTCCTCTTGAATTTTGACACGAATCATAGCGAGTCCAGCGCGGCCAAATCATGGTAAACCGCTTGGCCTTGCCTGTGCTTGCGGATGGCTTCCATCGCCTTCGGGTCGGCCAGGATTTCCATGGTCTCCGCTATGGCTTCCATCCGGTCTATGGAGACCAGCACGGCCACCGCCTTGCCTTGATTGGTGATGGTGACCAGGTGGTCCTCGCACTCTTTAATCACGGCGGAAAACTTTTGCTGTGCGGTTTTTATCGTGTAGGTGTTGGACATGGGATTTTGGTATTCCTTTTTTAAGAAACCGCAATCGCTTGAAAAGACATGCGCTGACTTGGGGAAAGGTCTTGAGCCGCCATCCCGCCGATCAGGCGGTTTCTTTCCAAGTTGAGTAGGGATTTTTTGCGAGGCAGGAATTGTAGTAGCGCGCCTCGTGGGAGACTTCCTGCCCGACCCAATCGGGGATTTTGACCGGTTGGTCCTCGCGTTCCAGTTCGATCTCGGCGACCATGAGACCTTCGTTTTCGGCGTGGAAAATATCCACCTCCCACTTCATGCCGTCGTGGCGCACGATGTAGCGCGTTTTGTCGATGAGGGGCCGTTCGCAGAGAGCCAGCATGAGCTCCGCATCGCGCACCGGGATGTCGTATTGAAGCTCCAGGCGGGTGATGCCCTCGCGAGCGCCTTTCACGGTGACAGTCGCCCGCTCGCCGGCGATGCGGACGCGCACGCTCTTGCGGGGGTCGGAGCAAAGGTAACCCTGCGAGAGCCGCTTGGGCGCGCCCTCCACCAAGGAGCGCCAGCCATCGCTGACGATGAGAAATTTTCGTTCGATTTCCAAAGGTTCGGCGCCGGGTGTGATCATCGAGCTTGGATAGCTTTTTTCAGCGTGCTTGGCGAATGCTTTGCCGCGCCCATCCGTTGGATTTGAGATTGCCCGCTTCGGGGAAGCGATTCAGGATTCTTGGGTCTTCTCAAATGCATCTGTTCATCCTTTTACTACTGCCGCTGGCCTTGTCGACCGCATGGGGACAAGTCTCGACCCCGTTGCCCGAGGAATCAACCAGGGCGGGCATAGAGGCCGTGCTCGCGGATTTCGATCACAAGAAACCCGATGATGCCCTCGCCAAGCTGGAGGTCATGGAGAAGAAACTTCCCGACGACCCGCTTGTTCTGAACCTGATTGGTTCCGCCTACACCAAGAAAAAGGATTACCTCGCCGCCGAAACCTATTTTCGGAAGGCCGTCAAAAAATCCCCCGACTTTTTTCCAGCCTTATTCAACATCGGGGAGGTTTTCTTTCTCCAAAAAAAATACGGCGAGGCCCGCGAGCATTTCCAAGCCATGAGGGGATCAGATACCCGGAACGAATTACTGCAGTTCAAACTCGTCCTATGCGATCTGGCGCTGAATGAAACCGACCGCGCCAAGAAAGTGATGAATGCCATCAAGTATCCGGGCAACTCAGCAGCGTGGTATTACGCCCACGCCGCCTACGAGAACAAGATGGGCAACAATAAAAAAGCCCGCGAATATGTCGCCGGCGCACAATACATCTTCGGACCGAAGACCTCGCTCTTTGATGAAAGCTTCGAAGCGGCAGGCATCTCACTCAGATAATCCCCCACCCATCCGCGCACTCTTGCCGAATCTTTTCAAAACCTCAACCGACCTATGAAAACCCCACCCCGACCTCTTCGATCACGCCTGAGCGGTGAAAAGCGGCTCAATCCTCCTGATGTCCTGCTCCACGAGAAAGCCCGTGTGCTAGTCACCGGTGCCGGCGGATTCATTGGCAGCGCGCTTGTCCACGCCCTCAACGAGCGCGGCATCACGCAGATCATCGTCACCGACTGCCTCGGCGAGGACGAGAAATGGAGGAATCTTCTGCCTTTGAAATTCGAGGACTATGTGCCGGCGGATGAATTTTTGGACGGCATCGAAGAGGATGCGGATCATTTTGGACGCTTCTCGGCGGTGTTCCATCTCGGGGCCTGCTCCGCCACGACCGTCACGGATTCGGATTTCGTTCTGAAAAACAACTACGCCTACACGAAGTCGCTGTGCCGGTGGGCGCTCTTTTCCGGCGCTCGCTTTGTTTACGCCTCCTCCGCCGCGACCTATGGCGACGGCAACGCCGGGATGGATGACAAAACAGAAGACCTCTCGCGCTTCCGCCCCCTGAACCTCTACGGCTACTCGAAGCACCTCTTCGACCTCCACGCCTCCCGCGAGGAAATCCTCCCGGACATCATTGGTATCAAGTATTTCAATGTATTTGGCCCCAATGAATATCACAAAGGCGACATGCGCAGCCTCGTGTGCAAGGCATTCGATGAAATTCAGCAAACAGGCCGCATCCGCCTCTTCAAAAGCTACAAGCCGGAATACCCGGACGGCGGCCAGATGCGCGACTTCGTGTATGTGAAGGACGCCGTCGAGATGACACTCCACCTCGCCGAGAATGAAGACGCCGGGGGTCTCTACAACATCGGCTCCGGCGTGGCCCGCACATGGATCGACCTCGCGAACGCTCTCTTTGCGGCACTTGGAAAAACTCCCAACATCGAGTTTTTCGACATGCCCGAGACCATTCGCCACCAATATCAATACCACACCTGCGCGGACATCTCGAAGCTCCGTGACACCGGCTACACCAAGCCCACCACCTCGCTCGAAGACGCCGTGCGCGACTATGCCGTCAACTACCTCCTGCCAAGAAAGCGGGTCGGCGAATAGTCTTCCCTCCCCTCCCCGCTACGCCTGCCAGCGCTGCACCAACTGCTGCCGCTGGCCGGGGTTTGTGAAACTCACGGACTCCGACATCAGCGCGATTTCCCATTTTCTCGAAATGCCGGAAGTCGACTTCATCCAAGAATTCACCCGACTCCGGCCCCGCCGCGATGGACTCGCCCTCATCGACCAACCCGATGGCGCCTGCATCTTCCTCGAAGGCCGCGACTGCCGCATCCAGCCCGTGAAGCCCCTCCAATGCGGTGGATTTCCCAACGAATGGAATTTCCCCGGCTGGCGCGAAGTCTGCGAAGCGATTGAGATTCCGACGACATAAGATTGGGCGCAACGGAAGCGGAGGCAATATCAGGCTAGAGAAACGCGCCGCTATTGCTTGGGTGCGAGACGCAGCATGACTTCGTTGCGCCGCAAAAATGAGGGGGTCCATGGTGGATCGAAAAAACCATAGGCCGGCGGGTCGACGGCCGTGAGACCTTTGGCGTCGATCCAACTTTTCAGAAGGACGAGGCATTCCGCTTCCTTTGCTGCGGAGCGAGAGCCGCTGAACCGAAGCACAGCGAATCGGCCTGCAGGGATTTTTTTAATGTTCAACGAGGAGTCCAGAGGTGCAGGTGCGTGGTCAGCAGAGGACTTGGCTGGCAGGACAAATGCCATTGTGTGGAGATCCCTGGAAATGAACACCGGGGTGGTCATGGCGATTGATTCCTGGCTTTTGTTGTTGCCTGTGATGTAGCGGAACAATTTGCCGAAACCTGAATTTTCACCAGCACCCTCCTGAGGCATGGGTGTCTCGACAATGGTCAACTCCGGGTAGTCACGCAGCTCGTATTTACCATCCGAGAGGACTGCAGAGTAGGGCGCTGATTCATATCCCGAACGGGATGTCTTGCAGCCCCAAATGGACAAGGCGACGCCCATCACGACAAGCGCAGAGACGATCAATGTGGAGTTCACTCTTACAATCTACCAGGGACTCAAGAAAACGCGAATTCCGCTGAATAGGCCGGAGTCATGCGTCGGCATCTCGCTGGCCTCAATTCCCATGATGCGCTGGAGGACGAGCAACTTCAGGACATCAGAAAATCCATATTTGAACAACACCCGCAGGATTTCGGTGTAGCGAGGGACCTGTGCGGAAAACTCCAGTGCTGAGTGGATGTGGGAAATCATCGACATTCGATGAATCCGTTTTTCACGGATTCGGAGCCCAGCTTCAACCTTCCCGACTTTTCCGCCATAGGGTTAAGGCCCCAGACGCCTCGGGAGAGCTTGAACGATTCGCCCGCCTCCTACAAATGAGGCCAACACCCCATACCAGCTATTTCCGGAGCATGTGTTAATGGCCCCCTCGAATTCATCGAGAAGCAAACACACATAAAAATGAAAGCATACCTCACCATCACCACCATGGCCGCCGCACTCGCGGTTGCCACACTCACACCTCAACGCGCCAGCGCTGCAGATCCAATGGCCCCTGCGGTAGCCCAGCCCGACATCGTGGCAGCAGCCGCAATCAAGTCGGAGTTAAGCACGCTTGTCAATGCGATCAAGGCCGCGGAACTCGTCACTGTCCTCCAAGGGCAGGGTCCGTTCACAGTCTTCGCTCCTACCAACGCGGCGTTTAAAAAACTCCCCGAAGGCCAACTCGAAGACCTGCTCAAACCTGAAAATCGCATGAAATTAGCAAAGATCCTCAAAGGACATGTCATTAAAGGCCGAGTCAAAGCGGCGGATGTCAAAGCCGGCGAAGTGAAAACACTCGACGGCGAGGAAGTCGAGATCGCCGTGCAAAATGGCAAGGTGTCTTATGGCAATGCTACGGTTATTGCCACGGACATGAGCGCCTCCAACGGAGTCATTCACGAGATCGATACCGTCGTGATCGAAGACTAAAATCAATTTTCGGTTTAAACTAAAAAACAAGAAATCAACGAGAAGCCATTTCGCTGCAAGGCGAAATGGCTTTTTCGTTTGTGTTGGCGGCGTGGAAGGTCGGCCGATTGCCGATGGCGCCATTGTATCCAGCAGAGACGCCGCTTCGCGGCTGAGAAGTGGGCCATGCGGAACGATGGCCCAATAAAACGCCGCGCGTTTCGTAAATCTGGGAGGGTCAGCGTCCTCGCCTGACCCATTTTTCAACCACGGGCTGCGAGAAATCGCTTTCAGACACCACTGCCACCCAAACTACTCGATCTGCTCGCTGCAGATGCCACAAATAAAATGATCTTGCTGTCCATGATTTTGACAATCCTGTGACGCCGCTTTGCGGCTGAAGCTTGGGACGCCAAGGGCCTGGCGTGCCCTACCTTGGGGGCTACGAAGCGCGCTGGCGCGCGGCAGCGCGATCGTTTGCCTGAGTAGGGACGCCGCGCCGCCGGGGTCCGACTTGTGTGGCAACGCCGTTAGTAATATCCGCGATTTCTCGAATCGTAATACCCTGCTCGATAGCCTTGCTGGTAGCGATCGCTATAAGTGTTTCGATTGTAGTGCTTCTGGTTGTAATTTCCGGATTGGCCCGAGTAGTTGGAGTTGGTGATTCGCGCGAGTTCATCAAAGGCAGCGCATCCGGTGAGCATGGCGGCGGCAAGGAGTATGGAAATCAATTTCATGATTAACTTTACTCTTGCAGCGTCAGCCTCGCCATGGGGGTGATGACCCACTGAGAATAACCAATCACTTGATCAGAATTTTTTTGCACGGGCTCTAAACACACGAATTTTTCCCTACCCCAGAGGGCTCAAGTGTCTCGCCGTGAGACAAAAAACAAAACCACGCCCCCGACAATCGCAATGACGCCAAGAATTGGCAGGACTGGTATGGTGTGTGTGCGTTCAGCCGTGATTTGCAACGGCCCAATGTCTACGGCCTTTTCCGTAGTGGTGTAGGTGATGCCCTGGTAGGTCAATGCCAACACACCGAGAATGATCATCAGAATAGATGCGAGGAGGAGATTCTTCATAAGATTTCAGGCGGTCGGAGCAACAAACTGCATATCAACGGGAACCACAGCGGCATTTCTGCGCAAAGAAATAGCCAGTGACCACGCCCAAAAGCATTCCCGTAGCGAGCGTCTTGTAGGTATGGTGGTGTAAAAGTTCATCCGCCGCCTTGGACCCCTCGCATGTTTTCACCACAGCGCGGTTGTAAAAGGATTTCACTTGCTTGGCGGTTTGATCGGCTTGTTCGAGTATGTCTTGTGTTTTCATGATGTGTGTTTTCCTTTGTGAAGATCGTTCCGGAATTTGGTTTTGCCCATGAGGCGATAACCCCATGGAAAGCCCGACCTCGGTGGGCCATGTTAAGGACCAAGAAATATGAGGATTTCCCAAATCCTCGCTTCAAAAAAAGAAAGGAAATATCCCTATGTTAATGACTATAGCGATCCTGTTGATTCTGCTCTACGCTCTGGGCTTGATTACAAGCTACACCATGGGAGGATTAATTCATATCCTTCTGGTGGTTGCTCTTGTAGTCGTGCTTGTCCGCATAATCCAAGGAAGACGAGTGCTGTAGAGTAGTCCCTCAATAAAATTTGAGGGGCCGTCAAAATTACCCGACGAAACCTTCACGCAGCCTCGGCTACGGGGCTGCGCGAAGGTGGGAAGTAAACGGGATACATTTTTTAGCTGCGATATTCTAGGGGTCGGGAAAAGAGGAGTGATGGCGACAGGAATATCCCGCACCTATAACTGGTGCGGGATATTTTGTTAGTCAGAGGAATAAGAAACTGATGAATATCAATTTTTAACGTTTATAATTATTTACAAAGTAATTAATAAGAGCGTGATGTTTGGGTCTCGACTGTAGTGGAATTAGGGCGGGTGGTTGTGGTTTTTTGAGTGGTTGTCTTCACCTGCTCGGTAGGCGCTGACCTTTGTGTTCTCACGCTGAAGCTGCAACTGGAGAAGACAAACGGGACCGCGAAGGCCATCAATAGGAAAAAGTGTTTTTTCATAGCCCACAATTTTGCGTAACGAGGGGAGTCTGTTCAATGGGGTATGTAACCTATGGTGTCGTGCCCTAAAGTTAGACAGATCGATAGCGGTCCAGGCCAATGAAGATTCCTCAACCACGAATAGCATGCCCGTCTCGGTCACGCAGGCGCAGGGAGTGGTTTGGGCGGTTTTTTGGCGGGATGATGTCCGGTAGTGTTTCGGTGGCTTTCGAGGGGAAATTTTTGGGTCAAGCCGGAGGTCGACCCTCCAAGGATTTACGCGCTGCCGCGCGAATTGAAAAGCAGGGAGGGTCGTCGTCTCGCTTGACCCAAATTTCAGCCAGGAAGTGGCGTTTCTGCGAGCGTGATGTCCGGGGCAAAGAGAAAATCGGTGCGTAAAAAAACGGGGTCACGGTTTTGAAGCCGTGACCCCGTTTGTGGAGAGGGAAGCTTTTTAGGCGATTTCTTCGCCTACGGTGTAGCGGGTGAAGCGGCGGATGATGATATTTTCGCCGAGTTCCGCGATTTTGCTGGAGACGAGGTCTTTGATGGTCGTCTCGGGGTTTTTAATGAAGGGTTGCTCGAGAAGGCAGATGGTGCCGTAGAATTTGTCGATTTTGCCGTCGACGATTTTATCCACGATGTTTGCGGGTTTGCCTTGGACTTGTGCGGCGGCGATGTCGCGTTCGCGGGCGATGAGGTCGGCCGGAACTTGTTCGCGGGTCACATAGAGCGGGTGCGAGGCGGCGATGTGGAGGGTGACATCCTTGACGAACTCGCGGAAGATTTCGTTTTTGGCGACGAAGTCGGTTTCGCAGTTGATTTCGACGAGGACGCCGACTTTGCCGGCGAGGTGGATGTAGGAGGCGATGGTGCCTTCCTTTGCTTCGCGGGAGGCCTTTTTGCCGGCGCTGGCGATGCCTTTTTTGCGGAGAAGCTCCTCGGCGGCGGCGAGATCGCCACCGGCTTCGGTGAGGGCTTTTTTACAATCCATCATCCCCGCGTTGGTTTTTTCGCGGAGTTCTTTAACAAGGTTTGCTGAGATTTCGGACATGGTGATTTTTTTTGATCGGTCGGATCGGACTCATCTGACG
>Ga0209087_1001186_pt1 | contig 15568 bp, 13 predicted proteins | sample S_130805_EF_Meta_FD_187321 | JGI IMG/M metagenome (GOLD analysis project Ga0209087, IMG submission 187321) | Freshwater microbial communities from Lake Simoncouche, Canada to study carbon cycling - S_130805_EF_MetaG (SPAdes) (version 2) | ecosystem: Environmental > Aquatic > Freshwater > Lake ... | reverse complement strand
AACTTGCCCCGTAGCAGCAGAAGTAACAGTGCAAGTAAACGAAGCCTTGATAGTGGTGGAGTCCTGCTGGCTACGAATCTGAGATGCGTACGTACGACCAGTAATATCAACAGCTGTAGACCCATCAGTCGTAATAGTTACGATGAGGGTTTCAGTGTCACCACGGGTAATGGTTAGGTCTTGGTCAGCAGGTTGGGCCATACACCACCGATGATAGCACTAAAGCGGTGCGGGCGTACCTTCAATTTGATGGCGAGAAGTCGCCAACTGCTCAACCGCATGGCACCCATCAATCGTTTTAGGTTGCAAACCTTCAGCCCGTAAACGTTTATACGCAGGCATATCCTTCTGCCAGTTCTTCTCACGCTGATTAATATGAGCAACCGATTCACCGCGGCTAGTTGTAGAGTTCGGCCCAATCTGAACCCCCGCAACCCTGCAACCAAAACAACCCTCAACATCCAAACCTGGATGTGTTTCCCTATGCTTCAATGTAATCCTCATATCCAGCTGCTATAAGGTCAGCTTCTTCGGTGGCATCAATCGTATGGACATGCCCACCATGGTAAGTAATAGCAATGTTATCTGGATATGCCGGTTGATTCTCAGTAAAAGAACCGTCGTTCATTTTGAACACGTTACGACCACGCAACCCTGGAAGCATTTTAGCAAAGATGCCTCGTTCACCTGGTAAAGCCCAGTTCACAAAGTTATCTGTGGGTGGCTTAAATGTTGTCATAGTTAGAGAATAGCAAAAGCCCCCCACCGAAGTGAGGGGCTTCCGCTAAATTCCTTGTCGGAAATTAGGCGTTGTTGTCACCGATGCTTGAAGCAGATTCAATACGACGGAGTGCTTCCTGACGGAATACTGAGTAACCAACAAAGTGCTTCCAACCAACTGGACGGAAACGCTGCAAGAGGTCTTGGATTGTTCCGTACACGATTGTTGGCTGTGAACCGTACTCGCCACCCATTGAGACAGCCTTGGCAAGAGCCTGCTGTCCCATGATGAGGGTTCCGTATGAGTCACCAGTACCAGCGGCACCTGCACCGTTGAAAGCGTTAGTGAACAGAGGCGCACGAGGCGACTCCATGAAGCGTACGCCTTCAAACATACCAATTTCACCGTTGTAAAGAGGCATTGCATTGGTGTACTTGTATGAGTCACGCCAACCTGATGCGTCTGTAATACCACGAAGGTCGTACGAAACATCTGGGTGGATGAAACCGACATAGTTGCCACCGATTGTTGGAACATTTGCTCCACGCAATGCTGCAACAGCACGGCGGATGTCCTTAGCAACAAGTGTCTGGTCTGTCTTCATTGTCAAACGAGTGGTAGCAGTTTGTGCGCCACCCGTTGCGTAAATGACGTTTGTACCAGCCTGGAGAGCGTTACGAGCGATGGTGTCAATTGACAAACCAGCGTTGTAACCAACAGCGTTAGCGGCTACTGGGTCTACAGGGAGGAAGGATGATGCACGAAGCTTAGCGGTGGTAACAGTTGCGTTACCGTATTCATTGAGGGTCACAGTAACCTGGCTGTCGCTCATTGCGACTGGGGTTACATCTTCTGCTTCACCAAGAGCAGTTGTAGCTGCTGCAAGGTCTGCGAAGACTGTGAACTTGACGGATGCACCTGGGTTAGTTGCGTTTGTTGCTTGAACATCTGCGAACTGGTCAAAGTACATTTCTGGGCGAAGGGCAAAGTATGCCAACTTCTCGAAGGCAACCTGGTCTACAGAGAGAGCAGATGTACCTGTTGTTGCGGCAAAAATATCAGCCATTTGGGGTTTTCCTTAAATTTTAGAGGGGGTTTGGTTAACCAAGGTTGATACCTTGGGCTTGTGCCTCTGCAAAAATGTCGGAAATTTCTTCTGCTGACGCTGCATCCCTGATTCGTTTAACCCAAGATGGTCCTTCAGACGCAGTCTCGGCTCCGGCAGCAATCCTGTTGGTTTGCTTCCATGCGGCCTGGTCTGGGTCTTCCTGAACAGTTTGGGGTGTAATCAGTTGTGCTTCTTCTGCGGCCCGCCTAATGGCATCTGGAGTTAAGTCACCGTCGTAGCCTTTAACGAAATACTTGGCTACTGGAGAAGCAGGGTCTATACCTGCTTTTACAAAAGCTAGTTCACGTTGGCTGGCTGAGAATTCCGCAACTTGTTTGCGTAAATCTTTGGCTTCCTTTTCCAGTTGTTTCATCCTTGCACGAACAGGGTTCGTTTCAGATGCTGGCTGGTCGTAGTCGTCTTCGTTGAAATCATCTTCAAAATTTGACATTATGGCACTCTCCTTGGTCCACATCACACCGGAGGGTTGTGATGGCTACATAGTTTTTACACCCCGTTTTGCGCTGATAACTCAGGGGGTGGTTATCAGGTTCTCCCATCGGGATATGTTTTTACATTAGCACATTATTGGCCGATGGTGCTTAGACCTGTCATGCCTTGTTGTGTTTGTGCGAAGCCACCACCTTGCTCGAAGGTTGCTTGGCGTTTGCGTCGGCGTGTGGCGATGCGTTGAGCTGCGGCTTGGTTGGTTCCGAAGGTTCCAGCAATTTGTTCTTGTTGGGTTAATGCGGTTTCGCCTTGGATGTCCATGCCGAGTAGTTCTTGGGTTGCTCCGATTTGTTGGAAACCTTGGGCTGCTTGTGCGCGGGTTATGCCTTCGGTTGCAAGAGCTTCAGCGGCGGTTACGTCAAGAGTAAACCCTGCTTGGCGACGGGCTTCAGAAGCGAGTTGGGCAGCTTGGGCTTTCTTGATTGCGTCTGACTGGTTGAATCGTGTTGGGTCAATAAAGAACGCTGCGATGTCACCGTCGGACAGGCCATACAGTTGTTTCAGTTCTGCTTTAGTTCCTGGCTCGGCTTGCATGACTGCGTTGTAGCCTTGGGATACGCGGGCATTTAATTCGTTTGGTGAGATGTCTTGACCAATGAAGCTGGCAAAATCGTCTTGGGTGTCATAGAAACCTTTAGGCATACTATTAGAAGCAAGTGTTGAACGGTATGAGGATTCTAGGTTTATATAGTCAAGTGGTGCCAACTCTGGCAGTCCAGCTTTTATTCTGTTTTCATTACCTTTGAAACGTGCCTTGTATTCTGTGGTGTCTTTAACGGTGCTGAGAAGTACACGTGGGTCATCAACAAGCGTAGGGTCGTCAAGGATTTTAGCTGATAGTACGGCAGATAAAGAACCTAAACCGTAGTAATCAAGGATTGCTTTTAGTTCATCTACTGCGGCCATTATGTTGTCTTTCCAAATGCTTGTGCTATTGACAATGCTGCTGAACGGTAAGTACGTTTTGCATCATCCGTGTTTTGCCATTCAGGTTGTGACCTGAGATGTTTGTTCCATTCAAACGAATCCATAGTGCGGTATTCGTTTGTTTTAGGGTCTTGATAGTTTAAGGCTTTATTCCATTTGTCTTGTGTCCAGTCAATAGTTGACGGGTCAATACCAAGAATAGTCTGTGCGGCATTGGAATACATTGCTACAGCTTCTTTAACTGTTTGGTTTTTTTCAATTTGTGGAGCCAATGAACGGTACTGCTGTGATGCTTGCATTTTCATTTGTTCAGTGAACTGTGCTTCAGTTTTGGTTCCTTTAAGGATTTCGTTTGTCCACTGGTCAAGCATTATTGGGTCTACTTTTTGTGCGTAGTTATCAGAAACTGTACGAAGACCAACAGATACACTTCCTTGGCGCAATGATGCAGTTCCTTGTGGTCCACCTGATGTGGCGGTTGCTACCGATTCAGACCCAACAGCGTTTGTGGTTTGCTGGTCTGACCATCCAAATTTGATTTTGTTTTCGGAAAGCATGCGAAGGCTTGCGTCAGATAGGACAATGCCGGAACCTGATTTTAGTCCGTATGCTCGAAGGTCCTCAACGCCTTTGTTGATATCTGCTTCAAGAGTTGCAGGGTCAGTGGATTTTTTAATGTTGTACTGGCGGGTTGCTGATTGGGTTGTACGAAACCAATTGGTATTTTGTAGGCGAGCTGTAAGTTTTGTTTCGTCGTTGTACCAGCCTTCTTTAACTGATTGGTCAATGACTTTATGTACGTCTGGGTTGTCGTTATAGACATCCCACATAGAACCAAATTCGTCTTGAATAATTTGTTGCCATGCAGAACCACCAACTTTAACTTTTTTACCGTTAACTAACGCTTCACCTTTTTTAAGTCCAGTTCCAGAAGTAACAACAGGGGTGACTACTGGTTTGGCAGGGGCAACGGGGGCTGCTGATTCAAATTGGCTAATAGAAGTATATTTTGGTTTTGCTATTGGTTGTGTCCCTGTAGTAACAGGTGTCACAGGTGTTGTGGCTTTGGGTATAAATGAAGAACCCTTTTTAACTAATGGCAAAAGCTGTGGGGCCATAGGGTTCATGCCGCCACCACGTTCGGTTTGTCCCGCTTTGTAAGCATTGGCTGTTTCGACAGCACCATTCAAATCAAATTGTTTATATTTGTTTGCAAGTGCGTTTTCCTTGGCAGAAATACCACCAGCCAATACGCCACCAAATGATTTGTATTGTTGTGCTTTAGCAGTTAATAATGCAGATAATGCTAGGACTCTACCAATTGACAAGTCGCGTTGATAGATGGAATCACTTTGAGCAGAACTAAAACCTGGGGAAGAATTTACTTTTTTGTCGTATTCGTTAAGAGTTTTTTGTGCTTGTTTAAGTTCTTTTTCAATGTCAATAAGGCCAAGGTCTTTAAGAAGAATACCTTTTTTAAGAAAAGATGATTCCCCACCAAATTGGTTTAGTACGTCTTCGTTTGTGGCCATTATAAACTTCCCAATACTTTAGATACGTTACTGATAGCGGATAAGTATTTTGTTGCGTCTGATTCGGCACCATATTTTTGTTCGATGCGGCTTTTGAAGAATGTGTCTGCTGCTGGTGCGGTGGTTGATGCTGTGCCGTTGGATGCTGACTGGTATGAACTGACAAGGTTGGATACTGTTTTGTCGTCTAGTTTGCGGCCCATTACGGTGAGGGCTGTTTGCTGTAGAACTTCTTGAAGGTCTAATGCTGATGGCACTTTGTTTACAGCACTTGAACCCAGTACAAGGTCTGGACCTTTTGCTACTTCCCCAAGCAATGTTTGCCAATCGGTACTTTTAGCGATAGCTGTTTGGTATAAATCTTTGAAAGCACCAAGGTCGCTATTCCCAAATCCGTTTCCTCTTTTGGATGAGCCGTACCAGCCTTTTGCTTTAAGTATTCCTTGGATTTGGTTGCGCCTAATGTCGTCTAACCCACCAAGAATTTCACGTACTTTTTGGTCGCTAATTTCAGAACCACCACCGCCGCCACCGCCAAGTGATTTAATGCCTTCAATGGCTGCGCCAAGGTCAGCAGATACAGGTCCGGAATTTGGTGTTGGATTTGGTGTATTGCTCATTACTCAACTTCTTTCGATAGCAACCTATCGTACACCCGTGCAAACTCAGGATATTTCTCTGTGAGCGCACGAGCATAAGACGCAAGATAGTTTTGCAAATCAGAAACCTTCTCAGATTTCAACGATGACAGTCCACGGTTGGATGCCTCAACAAGTGCTTCCTGACGGACAGCCGCATAGTTACGGACAGCAAGGGCGACGTTATTATTGTCTAGGTCTGGTCGTGCTGATGCTTTAATGAGTGATTCAATTTGCTTGGGTACCTTGTTGGGGTCGTAAACCATTTGTGCATAACCAGGATATTTAGCGTTTAACATATCTCGGTATTGGGACATGTACTGTTGCTGTTCATCATTCATGGAGTCAGGGAATTGCGCTCTGAGTGTTCGGTAGTAAGCCATACCAACGGTTTGTTCTGCTGATGCAAGCATTTCTTCAGGAGACAGTTTCTTGCGTTCGCCCGCAGCTAACTGGCGTTGATATACGGTCTGGTCAAAGTCTGTTCCTACAGGTCCAAAGAATCCAGCAACATCACGGAACTGGTTGAACAGACCTTTATTTGTGCGTTGGAAATCACCAAACTGTTTTGATGCGTCAAGACCGCCATATAGAGATTTTGTTTTGTTGCCCATATATGTAAAGGCATCTTCACCGAATACGTCAATGAAGTTGATTACTGCGGTGTCGTAGTCTTTGGTTTGCATTTCACGGAACGCCTGAGCCAACACCGAAGTGTAGACATCCCCGCCTTTGGCGTGGATTTTAGGGTCGTATGAACCTGATGCTGGACCAGTGAACTGGGTTAATCCACGAAGAATTGAAAGATAACGAGCTTTAGTTTTGGCATCATTCATTAACCGTTCACGGTCATTAGAATCAGAAGTGTCATATTTTCCTGTGGCAGATAACGCTTGCATGGTTTCTACAAGGGTGTTCATAAAAACAGTTGAGCCTTCATTGCCGGTAAGACCGTCAAGAACTTTAGTAATCCAAGTAGGTCGCAACGCTTCAGTCAATGCGCCTTTTTCGCCGTAAGGCAAAAGGATGCTACGAATGGTGTCAGTTGATGGGGAATCAGGAAGAAGTTTTGATACAGACCATGTAGCCATAGGACCCAACCCTGGCTTCCAGTCAAGACCTTGACCAATGCCTTTAACGGAAGCGTTGATAGGTGATTCAACACCAAACAATGCCCTAGTTAAATGTCCTGATAGTGGGAAGGTAAAACTCCATTGACCTGATTGTGGGTCTTTATATACAAAGCCACGCCCGTTTTGGTCTGGGTCACCTGTTGTTGCACCATGAACAATAAGTTGTCCTTTACGAAGAACGTTAATGTCTGGGACAATGCTTGGACCACTGGCGTTAATAGGGTTAAATGCAAGGTTACCCATACGCCCAATAAATTCTGCCCATTGCTGTGCGAACGGGGAAATGATACGCATAGCGTCAACACCGTTGCGTCGGTCTACAGCGTTGTAAAACATTTTCATTGTGTCGTCAACGGCTTGGCCTGCTGCAAAAGCGTTTAGTTCGGCAGCGTTAATCGTGCCGTATGATTTTCTTGCACCGCTTTGCAAGTCTTGTAGTTTTGCCCAGGTTTCTTTACCAACCATAAGTTCTGGTCGTTTTCCTGATGCGGTTGCTCTTTTAGTTATATCGTTAATGATTTGGTCAATAGATGCTTTGTCTAACGAGTCGGCCAGTTTGTTTACCCATGTGTAATATATTTCACGAAATACTGGAGAACGTTCCATTCTGGCAATAGGAGTGTTGTATAACTTGCCGTGAAATAAATCTGTTACGCGACTCATTGAATCTTTGAGTGTTGATGATTCAGGGGTGCGAGGGTCAATCATTTCAGCAACAACACGTGGAGGCATTTTAGGGTCATCATAAATACTTGTGTGACCTAACCTTTTTGTTAGTTCAGGTGTTGCTTCTCCATCAACAAAAGCAAAAGGTCTAACAGTAATCTCGCCAGAAGCTTGATTTATTCCGGTGATTTCTCCTTGGGCTAAACGCCTTTCGCCTTGTTTGTAAATAACTCTTTCACCAATAGCAACTTTGCCTTGTTCAATAAGTTCAGAAGTTATATTTAATTCTTTAACTTTTCCTTGGGCAATGATGTCGTAAAGTTCTGGATTTTTTCCTGTTATGTAGTCAAGACGAGATTGAATTTCTCCTATATGGGCAAGAAGGTTTTGGTCGTCACTTAAATCTATTGATTGTGTTCCCCATGCTTCTTCTCTTGAAGGTTTGGTTTTATCAAAAGTGGCACGGCCATCTTTGTAGTATTGCTTCATTGTCTCAAACCATTTTTTAGCGTCAGGGTCGCCACGTTTAATCATGTCAAGAATGTCTTGCGGGGTTACATCACCATTTGTTTTGTTGGCTAGTGTTCGAGCAAGCCAGTCGGCGTTTAGTTTTCCTATTTCATCTGCATGACCACGGATGTAATCAGCAGCACTATCAATATTTTTAGTACGGGGAGTGAAGTTTCCTAAACGTGTTGCTTTGCGCCATGCAGTAACAGGGTCTTTATACCGTGAATTTAATGCTTGTGTAGTTACAAATTTTTTAGCTTCTTGTGCGTCTGATAGTTGATTAAGAGAAACTTCTGCATCAAAATTTCGCCCAAATAAATCTGTAAATTTATAGCGTGGACCTTTACCAGCAACAGGTACACCAGTTAATGATAAGTAATGAAACGGATGACGGAAAAGACTGCTAACAGGCTTGCTTGATAACGCAATCATTAACTGAGAGTCAACGGTGTTGCGTACAAAGTTACCCATTGTCAAGGTAACTATTGGCCGCCAAAAATCTTCTTGAATGTTTACAAGTGCGGAGAATGGAACACGTAATTGTCCGGCTTCTACAAGAGCTTTTAGGTTGGGGTCGCCCGCAACACCTTGTTTGGCAATAACCCAGTTGATTGGCTTAGAGGCAGTAAGTCTTCTGAGTTGGCGCACATCAGGAATGTAATAGTCGTGCTGTGCAAATTCGGATGTTAAACCTGGGCCTGCCCATGTAACGTCATTTCCAGCAACCGGAGGCAAGTTGTTCATTTTGTTGAATGAACCCCAGTCTTGGATGTCTGATGATTCGTCACCAGCAAATCTTGATTGGCTATCTCTAAGTTTTTTTACGCCATCAAATACTGCATCAACAATTTCACGATGGACTGATTCAGTGCCAATTTCAATTTCCGCTGTCTTGGCTTTTCTGTCAAGTTTTGTAATATATGCAGCTTCTCCAGAGTCGGTAACTACACGTTGACCAACAACAAAGTTTCTATCAAAAGCATTTTGGTGACTTTTTAATGTTGAAAGGTCAGCAGTTTTTTGTCCAGTTACTTCAAAACCACTAGAAGATTTACGTATTACTTCATCAAACTTGTTGGTAAAATTTTCAATTTTGTTCGGGTTCTTTTCAAGCATGACAGCAGCAGCTTGGTTAAGTAATGACCGTGACTGGGCTGGTTCAACAAGGGACAGTTTTAACATGCGCTCAATAGTGTCAAGGTGTTTAATTTGGTCAGCAGGGCTTTCTGCTTTGAACAAGTTAAAACTACGGTTCGGGACATAAGCATATGCTCGTGAAACTTTGTCACCTAAAGGAAGTGTAGAAATAAATTTATCTCTATTTGCTAAAGACATATAAACTTTTTTACCACCTTTGATGTCGCCTGTGTCTACAAGACCTTTGTGGGTTCCAAGTTGGTCAAGAAGCATAAGTCGAATTTTGTTTGGGTCTGATTCTTTAGCCAAATCCACGGCAAGTTGTGGTTCAATTTTACGACCAAACAAATCCCAAACACCAGCAAAGTCGTTAGTTTCAGAAGTACGGTCAATGACACGTTGAGCATGGGCAGTGCCAAACCAGCGGTTAGCTTTTTCAAAATCAACTTGACTGCCAACAAGGATTCCTTTACGGGCATCATCAATTTCTTTAGCTGTCATCTTGGTTGCATTGATAACTGTTGAGCCTTTGCCTACGGACTCTAAAGCACGTGCGGCACCAGCTACAACGCGACCACCTTTTCCTGCTTCTTCAGCAGCAACAATGGCACCTTTAACTTGTTTAGCACCTGGGATTGTGGGGACAGCCAATGCTGTAGCAGCATCAAAAACGCCAGACATAAGATTGAAACCCATAGTGTCGGGAGCAAAAACTGCACCAGCAAGTCCACGGCCAATAGTCCACGCATGTCCACCGATAGTTCCACGATATTCACGTGCGCGTTGTGCTTGAAGTTCACGGGCTTTGCCACCCAAGAAAAATCCTGAACCCGCTTCAGTATCATTTTTAATTAACGAACCAATATCTGTAGATGCAAACCATCCGTCAATACTGGAGTTGTTATCAAATGCTTGTGCGGCAGTTCCTTGAATAATGTCAAGAGGAAAGTTTAATGCAGCAAATCCATATCGTGAACCAGTTTTAACTTTATCCATTACATTGCGTTGATACCATGTTTTTTGTTTTGGTGGTTCAGTAGCAGAAACTAACGACACGCCAGTTGCGTGAGGATAAATTTTATTGATGATGTCGTTAGACATTCCTGATTTAGCCATTGCAAGTTTTACACCAAGAGTCAAACCAGGATATGCAGCGTGAATTTCACCAAGGCGTGTTGCCGTTTGTGGGGTGGCTGTTGCTTTGAATTGCTCAACTTTTGCGTTCTCTGATTGGAGAGTGTCAAAGATTACATTTTCTACACCAAAGCTATTTGTTTTAGTCACTATGCACCTTCATTAAGTAATGAAGACAACAAATTACCTAAATCAGTATTAGGGAATTGACGGTATAAAACTTTTAGTTCTTCTAAAGAATCATTAAACCCTGGGGCAATAGTTGGTATTCCTGATTGTGATGCGTTTGGTCCAGCACCAAAATCTGCACCGGCAGTAATAGGTTCAGAAGGTCGTTCGGTTGGTCTTGTTAAACCACCCATTGAGCCAGGTGCAATACCTTGTGGCATTGAAGGAGCAGGTGATGCACCCATTGGTACAGCCTGTTGAGCCGCAATTTGTTTACCAGCTTCACCATATGCTTGGCCTTTAGCGGCGGTTGCAGCCATTTTTGCCGCAGGGTTCTGCAAGTCGGTACGGTTTGAATAGTCAGCCATTAAGCCCCCAATGAATTAGCAAGTGCCATTACACCGCCAGGTGATTGTGGTTGTGCAGAAGCACCCGCACCCCCACCAAGACGACCAAGAAGGTCAGAAAGTTGTGGAGGTCCAGCAGGTGCGGCACCAGTGCCAGCTTCCATGCCCATGCCAGGTGCAGACAAACCAGGTTGCGCAGCAGGTGCGCCAGCAGGAACCTGTGCAGCTTGACGTTCTTGTGCGCGTTTTTGTGCAGCCATGATTGCCTGTGAAAGATTCATTTTGTTTGATTGTACTTGCGTAGCAATATATGCAAGGTCATCAGGTTGGTATGGACCGTTTGGGTCTGCGGCTTGTGTCTGAATAGAAGACAACAATGCTGCTTCAATACCTTCAGCAACAAGACGGTCTTTCTCCAACTCTGGGTCTGAGATAAGAGGGTCTGCTTCACGGGCTGATTCTTTAGACATAAGCCCAGTACCAAGACGTTGACCTAAACCAACAATGAGACTGTTGACATCTGAACCTGCTGCGGAATATGCAACATAATGGAAGTCTGTTTCCCATAGTTTGTTTGGTGTGTAATCTTTAATACCGCCACCCATACCTGGCATAAAGAACGATTTGGCTGTGTTGCCCCAATAGTTTTTTTCGATTGCAATAGCTACTTTGTCTTCTTCAATCATGGATGATGAGAAGATTTCTTGTGCTTCTTGAACTCGGAAGTCAACTGTTGCTGCAAGGATTGAATCTCCACGGCGACCTGTACGGATGTTGGTTCCTGATTCTCCACCGAATTCTGCGGGGATAGCACCTTCGAGCCGTTCTTGGCGTTCAAGACGGTCAAGTGCTGAGTCTGTTTTGTAGCCAGGGTTTGACTGTTGTACTTGAATGTCTCCACCCTTTACAACACCAAGTTGTCCTGATTTGCCGTCTGCGATTTGCATGATTTCAGGGTTTTCACCTGGGCGTGCTACAAGGTATTCATCTGGGAAGATGCCTCGTTCAATAGCAATTTCGGTGAGGGCTTGTAAACGTGCGCGTGTGTAGTACATGCCGAGTAGACCGTCAAATTGTCCGTGTGCTTTATCGAGCGTGATGCGTTGTGGAACGATAACGAGTGGCATGCCGGTGCGGTTGATTACACGGGATAGTTCTACAGCTGGTGAACCCATATAGGCGGTGCCACTAATAGGGTCGCGTTCTTTTTCGTAACCCATAACAAGAGTGACAACTTCATCTGCTGAACAGTATTCAAGGATGGTGAACATGTCATCTGGTTGTGGTTGACCTACACGTAGTACGCCATTTAATTGATAACCATAGTTTTGGGTTAGCCATGCGTATGTGCGGCTGTATGAGAAAATGCAATCCATTGGTACTGGGTTGTCTAGGTCTACTGATGGTGCAGGGAAGGTGTCTAGTGGGTTGCGTAACTGCCACTCTGGGATTCGTTTGTCAAAGTTTGGTTTGATGTAGATAGGTGAGTTGCTGTATGCAAGAAGGTGACGGGCGCGTCGGCGCATCTTCATGTTCATACGGTTCTGGTCCCAAATGGAAAGCATTGCTCGTTTGCGGTCACGAGCCATAGCCATGCTGCGGTCTTGACCTTCACGTAATGCAGGGAAATAAGGCACTGGCATGGTGGAAGATACACGCATAGCCATCTGGTCTAAACCTTGTACGAGTAGGTTTGCAACGGAAGATTTGGTGTTGCGGTCTAGTTCGTTTAATGGAACAACCACATCACCATTGGCAAGTTGACGGACTTGGCGCATTTGTGAAAGGACAGGGCCTTGTGCTGTTACACGTTGGCGGTAAAGGTCAACTATTTCTTCGATTGATTTCATGCAGGACCTTTAGTGTGACTCAAACAATATAACGATAACACACGGTTCACGAGTTAAGCCATGAAGGTCGCCATTGGCGGGGTGGAAGTTTGGCTGTAGACAAGTTAGGGATGTTCAGGACAGCCATCCATATAGACATAACAATGTCTGTGCCGTTCTTTTTGTCTGTAGTCCACGAAGTTAACTCCCCAACAGCTGCCATTGTCTTCCAGGTTATACGGTTATTTGGCAAACGTATATTCCCTGTCCTGAAAATCTGGGGTAGCAACGCTTCAACACCCAGTTTCTCATCCAATTTGTTGCGGCTAGTGGTATGAGGAAGGATGTTTACCATACTGCGGGAAGCCCATTTGCGTACAAAGTCATGCTGTAGAAGGAACCGTTGTGCGGCGTTGATTTCAACAATCCAATGGGATATTGGGTATCCCAAACGGAATGAACGTTCCTGCCATTCATCCATAATGCCGGAATATTCACCTGTGGTGGTGTTGTACCCCAGTAGTTCTTCAGCGGTGAGTTTGCAACGCTCGATATCCACTACATGGTAAAGGTTTAGTTCTGGTTGATACAGCATCCATGTTAAAGCCCAGAATTTTGTGGGGGAAGGGTCAATGGATACTACTGACAGTACAGGTGGGGCTAGGTTTGGAGGGATTTGCCCGTGGTTTCGGTTGTCATCAATACATCCAGGGTATGTAACACCATCATCTCCTTGGCCTCCGTATATCCATGTCTTAGATATGAGGTACCCGTCTAGTTCTAGTTCTTCTTGCTGATAGACAACACGGAAAACGTCAGGTTTGGAGTGTCGAATGAACGATAAGTCTTTCCACGGTAGACGTTTAGGGTCTAATAGTGGCCCGTCAGGGTATGCGGGGGAGTCAAAACGGCGTGATTCTTTGCCGGTGTCTAGTTCTGGGTAGTACGCCTGATACACAATATGGCGGTACTTAGATGATTTGAGGGGTTCCATAGCGTCAACTTGTTCAGGTGTTTCAATGTCTGACCCGTCGTAATCTTCATCAAGGTCGTCATACGAAACTTTCGCTAAACAATGGGCGTACAAGTCTCCTGCTCCTAGACGCTGGCCGATGACACATAGCAAACCGCCTGGGTCTACACGGGCTTCCGCCACACCATCCCATCGTTCTAACAGTTTGTCTCGTGAAGCTGACTCACGGGTGTTGTCGGGTGAGGCTACGTCGTCAAAAAGGCATAGGTCGGCGCGGTGTCCAATGAATTCTGCTTCGATACCGTAGGCGCGTACGGTTGGTTCTTTGTTGTCCAGCCCGTTGCCACCGATTTGTTCCACAACAAATTCGTCTGCCCTCCATAAAGCTCCTTTATCTGTAGGTCTGAACCTGCCGTAGTCAATACTGAGACAACCCAAAGCATCTTGTGCCAGTCCTTTTTTGACAAGCATGGGGTCAGGAAGCATAGGCATAGGTCGTTCAAGGGTTTCACGGATACGGCGGGAATACAGCTTCGCCATGTTCTGAGATACAGACCCAATCATTATTCGGATGTCTCGTTTACGACAGATACCCCAAACAGCTACATCATGGAACAGGGTTGACTTTCCGGCACCAGGAGGAACATTGATTACTACGAATTCTTTTTCTTCTGATTCGAGCCATTCAATAATTTTTAGGGCCGCATCCACTTGCCAAGGTGAAGGTACACGACCAAGGTAATACTCACGGAAAAACCCAAAATCTTCCAACCCTCGTATGGCTTCTTCACATAACTGGTCATGAGGGATAGCAGATGGTAAATCAATGGCTTCCATGAAAGCGTTGTATGAGTCGTTTTGTACGCCACCGGAATGGGCGCGAGACTTGTTACCTTTTAACGTTTCAAGGTCATGTGCGGCTTGAAGGGTTTTAGCTTTCGCTAACCATTTGGAACCTGTGTTGATGTGGATACCGGCGACACGGGAAGCATCCCCGATGGTTTTACCGGAGGAGATAGCAGCAAAGAATTTAGCTTTGTCTGCTGGAGAGACTGAACGTTTAGTACCCATGTGTGTATAAGGGTACCACTATGGGTTTACCACTTAACTTTGTTTGCCCAGTATGCGGCAGACATTTTACCTTTAGCAATGTTGGAAGCATGACGAGCTTTGAACGCTTCATTGCGTTTAGACCCACCAGGGGAACCTGACACACCTTGCTGACCAAACCGTATCGTTTTCACTTGGTCGCCTACTTTGGCTACAACCACGTGAGATTTGGTGGGGTGGCTAGGGGTGGCTTTGGGTTTGTTGTACCCAGTGACACCTGCTCGTTTCAGTCGAGAATCTTCAGGCATTACTTCTTCTTTTTAGTTTTATTAGCAACGCCTTTGCCAACAACACCAGCAACAGTAGTTGCTCTAACAACCTTGCCTGCTTTGTTTACACCACGAATAACCTGTTTCCCAATATCGGAACCAGCACTAACAGCTTCTTTAATTTTTGCATATTCAAGATTATTCATACGAGCTGCTTGCTGTCCACTAGAACCAATACTTGTAGACCCAAGGGTTTTACCAAAAGGAGTCATAACGTTTTTAACTTTTCCACCAGCACCCGATGCTTCAAAACCTTTTGTGGAAGCCTTAAAAGCAGCTTCGGTTACTCGCCCACCTGCTTTAGCCCCAAGATAATTTCTTACTTGTCCAGAACCAGGAAGTGCCACAGCAGTCAAAGCAGCATTAGCAATCTGTCCCTTGTTTAACGGGTTCATACCCATCGAAGCACCAAGAGGTGTACCTGAACCAGCAAAAGCATCAGTTGCTTTACGAATAGGGGTACGTTTGCCAGCAGGAGCAGGAGTACGTGGGGCTAGACCCGTAGGTTTTTGACCTGGCTTAGTAATTGCAGCTGTTGGTTTAACACCTTTAGAATCTTTCAATGCTTTAATTTGTGCGGGGGTTGGATTCTTGGCCATTACTTTTTCTTCTTTGCTCTAGAAGCAGCCATGTTATCAACCAGGTTTGGGTACGGCCGACCAGCTTTCTTAGCTCGCGCCTTGGCCGATGCCTTCTGAGATGAAGACAAAGGAGTTGATTTCTTTTTAGGATTTGTCTTTTCCCAAACAGGTTTAGATTTCATAGAGGAAACACTAACACCATGTGCTACGATGATGTCAACTTCACAAGACCTCCACGCTGGGAAGCGTCAAGGCAGGCATGGCTGTATCACCCT
>Ga0209087_1001185_pt1 | contig 15568 bp, 25 predicted proteins | sample S_130805_EF_Meta_FD_187321 | JGI IMG/M metagenome (GOLD analysis project Ga0209087, IMG submission 187321) | Freshwater microbial communities from Lake Simoncouche, Canada to study carbon cycling - S_130805_EF_MetaG (SPAdes) (version 2) | ecosystem: Environmental > Aquatic > Freshwater > Lake ... | reverse complement strand
TTTCAGACAATCCTCGTCACACAATCATGCCTTATGGCATTGTTACAAGTGAGTCTTATATCGACTGGACAGCAGATGCAGCCGTTCAGAATGCCGCTTTGATGATAGCTGTAGAAATCTGGCAAGCGAGAACTGCAACCCTTTCGGGCAGCAACTCAGTCGATTTCCAGCCCTCACCTTACCGAATGAGCGCACAGCTTCTCGCTAAGGTCAGAGGATTGATCGCGCACGCGCTAGACCCTCGCTCTATGGTGGGCTAATGCCAGCACCAGTTACCACCCTACGAACTACCCTGGCAACAGCGTTAGTTGATAACTCACTTTGGCAAACTTTTGCCTTTCCGCCTTCAGTAGTTCTTGCCAATTCAGTCATCGTAAGCCCAGACGATCCCTACCTTTCGCCAAGCAATAATGCGCGTAACACAGTCAGCCCATTGGCTAATTTTAAAATTGTTATTACTGTGCCTTTATTCGATAATGAAGGCAATCTAAACGGCATTGAAACCAATGTAGTTCGAGTGTTTAATTTACTCGCTGCCAGTTCTTTGACCTATAATGTAGGCAGTGTATCTGCCCCAAGCGTTCTCAATGCTGCTTCAGGTGATCTGCTCAGCTGCGAGATGTCCGTATCAATCCTAACAAGTTGGAGTTAATATGTCAGACCTAACACCAGAGGATATTGCCTTCTTGAAGAAGATTGGTCAAATCCCAGCAGAACCAGCAGCAAAGCCAGTAACTAACAAAAAGGAAGAGGAATAATCATGCCAGGCATTTTCTTAAATAATAAAGTTGGTTTTAAGGTTGCCACGATCAACCTCTCAGACCACGTAACCGCTTTTACTCTTAACCGTCAGGCAGATCAAATCGAAGTAACTGCTATGGGCGACACAGCTCACAAGTTCGTTACAGGACTTTCAGCAGATACCATCACAGTTTCATTCTTAAACGACACAGCAGCATCAAGCGTGCTAGCAACCCTTCAGGCTGCGTATGGCACAACTGTTGCTTGGGCTGCTATTCAAGATTCATCAGCTGCTGTATCAGCAACTAACTTGCTTTACTCAGGCACAATCTTGGTTGATAATCTAACAGACATCAATGGCGCAGTCGGCGATGAAGGTATGATTGACATTACATTTACCTGCAACAGCAAGACAGCAACAGCATCAACTGGTACTTGGTCATAATCTAACTACTAAAGAAAAGGGCTAAAAGAATGGCAAAGCTAAAGATCACAAGGGCAGATGGGTCTGTATCTGAACATCAGATAACTCCATCGATCGAATACACATTTGAGGTTTATGCGAAGATGGGCTTTCACAAAGCCTTTCGTGACCTAGAACGACAGACCGATGTGTATTGGCTCGCCTGGGAATGCATCCGCCGTAGCGGTGAAACTGTTAAACCATTTGGGGCAGAGTTTCTAGAGACACTTGTAAAGGTGGAAGTTCTAGATGATGACCCGGAATTATAGGGCGTGATTCTTTCACATACTTGATCGCGAGATTGAGTCTGGAAACGCAGATCGCGCCTAATGACTTACTCGAACTTGATTCGAGAATGTTTAAGGCTTTATTACAGGCTATGAAAGATCGAAACAAGGAGATGAAAGATGCCAGTCGCAGTAAAGGGCGCAGTCGCACTTCGTAAATCCTTACGTCAATTCACACCTGATTTAGCCAAACAATTACCAAAAGAAATGGCGATAGCCCTGAAGCCCGTCGTTAAGGCGGCTCGGGGCTATGCGCCTTCTGAAAGTCAAACACTAAGCAATTGGAAACCTAGATTTTTTAACGAAGGTCGATTCCCTACTTATAACGCTTCTTTGGTTAAACGTGGCATTGGTTACAAAACATCACCATCAAAGCCAGATCGCCGAGGTTTTAGATCACTAGCTCGTTTGTTTAACAAAAGTGCCGCTGGTGCAATATATGAAATCGCAGGTCGAATTAATCCTGATAGTGTTTTTGTTAAAAACATTAAAGGAAAATATGGTTCTGTCATGAAAGGCAGAAATGAAATGGAAGGCCGCGTTCTTTATCGCGCTTATGAAGAAGATCGTGGCAAAGCTCAAGATGGCGTAATCAAAGCCATTGAAAAGGTAACCGCCAAACTTAACAAGAGAGCATCGGTGCGTGGATAATGGCCAATGTAATTATTGATGTCGCTGCTGAATTTACTGGAAAAAAGGCTTTCAAAGATGCTGGCAATGCAACATCTTCACTTGAAAAAAGTGTTAAAACTTTAGGCAAAACTATTGGTATTACATTTAGTGCCAAGGCCATTTACGATTTTAGCAAAGCTTCTGTTAAGGCATTTGCTGAGGACGATCGAGCTATTAGAGTTTTACAAGTAAACCTTAAAAACTTAGGATTAGCTTATCAATCTACTAACGCCGATAACTTTATTGCAAAAATGGAAAAGCAAGCGAATATATCGGATAGTCTTTTAAGACCAGCCTATGCTCAACTTGCCAAAGTAACTTTATCAACTACTAAAACTCAAGATTTAATGGCTTTGGCTTTTGATGTATCAGTTGCTAATGGTCTTGATTTTGCCTCAACAGTTGATATTCTTTCAAACGCTTATGTAGGAAATTATAAGGGATTAAAACAATTATATACTGGTTTAACTCAGGCTCAACTTGCCTCTAAATCTTTTGAAGAAATTCAAGCAATTCTAACAAAGCAAAGCAAAGGTGCTGGCAAAGCTTCTTTAGATACTTATGCTTCATCTGTTGATAAGTTGAGCATTGCGGCTGATAATGCCAAAGAATCAATTGGAAAAGGTTTAGTTGATCTTTTTGCTGGTCTTGCAGGTAATGGCGATATAGATCAAGCAACAGCAAACATTGACACTTTTTCTAAAGCATTAGGTCAAATGCTTTCAGATGCTTCCAAATATGGTGCTTTGGATTGGTTAAGCGCATTAGTAACTGGAAATGTGACAGAAGGAACAGCTCAAAAGTTAGTTAAAAAACCTTCAGCTCGTAGATTCTTTACTGGTGGTTCTGGCGTATCAAGTGAACTATTAGCAGCAAGAAAAGCCGCTGCGGCTGAAGCCGCTAGAATAAAAGCCATAAAAGCCGCAGCCGCAGCAAAAATAGCAGCTGATAAAAAAGCAGCTGCTCAAGATCTTGCTCTTAAAAAAGCAAATTCCGCATTTGATCTGCAAAGCATTCAAATTGCTGCTGCCCTAAAGAATACTTATGACAAAGACGAACGCCTGCGCCTATTGGCTTTACAGGAGATTGAAAATGGCAATGGCGAAGCTGCGCTGAAGTATATCGAGCAGTTAAATCTACTTACCAAAGAACAGCAAACAAACAAACTTAATGGCATTAAAGGCATCACTGAGACTGAATTAAGTTCTATCAATACTATATTGATGAGAGATCTTGAAGCCATCCGCACTAGCAAGATGTCCGAAGAAGACAAGGCTAATGCTCGCAATCAAGCCTATGCTAAATACAATGCCGCTATTTCAGAATCTGGTGGATTAGCAGAAGCCAATTTCTACACTGAAAAGACTCAGGCTCAATTACTAGCTATTGCCAAGATTGCTGCCTTAGATGATGTATCTAACGCGCAAACAACATTATTAAACATAGCCAAAATTGATCAACTAGATGTTATTAAAATTGTTAAAGATGCTCAGGCTTCAGCCGATGCCCAGAAATATGCAGCTCTACAAGGTTATATCAATCTTCTTAAATCCATCCCACAAATTCCATCCTTGGTTCAAGCACCAAGCATAGGATCTGGCGGAACGATATCTGACAATGGCATGGGTGGCAATTACACAGGCGACTTTACTGATTATTTGCCAGCCAATCCTCGACAAACAGCTTTCAGTCCTGCTCAGCCAATACAACCAATCAATATAACTGTTGCTGGTTCAGTATTAAATGGCCAAGAATTCACTCAGATAGTCAATGAAGCACTACTTAATGCTCAACGCACAGGTTATTCTCAAGCAGTGGCAGGAGCGATACCAACGCCATGACCTTGCCAGTAATTAACGCAATCATCAACTTTTCAACTGGTGCTGGCTTTGCCTCGCCTATGATTCTTGATGCGGGTATTCTCGGCGTTAATGCTTTGGCTGATAGCACAGCAGTCGTAGTCGATGTGTCAGATGTAGTTGATTCAATTAAGACCGTTCGCGGTCGATCTGCCAATGCGGATAACTTCCAGACAGGCAATATGAGCCTTCGCATTATCGATCAAAATGGTTATTTTAACCCAATGAACCCAGCAAGTCCTTATTACAACCTTTTGACTCCAATGCGTAAAGTCCAGATTACAGCCACTTATGGCACTCAGACTTATCCAATCTTTGCTGGCTACATAACGTCATATTCGACCACTACGCCTAAGGATGTCGGTGATGTGGTTTATACTACGATCACCGCTGTTGATGGCTTTAGATTGGCTTACAATGCCCAAATCAGCACTGTGGCAACTACTCCAGCTGGTCAAACTACTGGCACACGCATTGGCAAATTGCTTGATGCTATTGGTTGGCCTGCATCTCAAAGGGATATTGATACTGGACAAACCACAGTGCAGGCAGACCCAGGTACAGCTCGTACTGGCTTAGCAGCTCTTCAAACAATCGAGAGTACCGAATATGGTGCTTTATACATGGATGCGCTGGGCAATTTTGTATTCCAAGATCGTAATTTGACTTCATCCAGCGTGGCAGGTACACCAACGGTATTTAATGATAATGGCACTGGGATTTCATATAACAATGCCCTTTGGAAATTAGACGATACGTTGGTATTCAATAAGGCCACCGTTAGTCGAGTTGGTGGCACTCCACAGGTAGCCAGTAACCAGGCTTCAATCGATAAGTATTTCTTACATTCTTACAATGAGCAAAATCTTATGATGGAGACCGATGCCGAAGCTCTAAACAACGCTTTGGCTTATGTGGCTTCCCGTCAAGATACATCAATTCGATGTGATGCCATTACCCTAGACCTTTACACTGACAATTATGATGCTGGCATTGTTGCTGCTTTGAATCTTGATTATTTCGATCCAGTAACAGTTACAACCACACAACCAGGTTCATCAACCCTAACTAAGACTTTGCAGGTATTTGGCGTTTCTCATGATATTAAACCAAATGCCTGGAAAACCACATTAACCACCCTGGAACCCATCATCGATTCGTTCATTATTGGAACAAATTATGGGATACTAGGCACTAACATACTTTCATACTAAGGAGAACAAATGGCCACAGGATTTCCAGCAGCAACTGGTGATGTGATGACCGCTGCAATGTTTAACGGACTTGTGGCTTTTACATTAAACGCTCAGACAGGTACAACCTACACTTCAGTAATTGGCGACAGTTATCAGACTCTGGTAACAATGTCTAATGCTTCTGCTAACGCTTTTAAAATCCCTACTAATGCTTCAGTAGCTCACCCAGTTGGCACAGTGATTACAGTGATGAATATTGGTGCTGGCACTTGTACAATTTCAGCTGTTACAAGCGGAACAACAACAGTTCTTTCAGCAGGCACAACAGCCGCTGCCCCTACACTTGGGCAGTATAAATCAGCAGCTTGTATTAAAACAGGTACAGATGCTTGGTATGTAGTGGGTGCGATAGCCTAATGCTCAACACAATCATTGGCTCATTAAATGCGGCTGGCAAGCCAACAGTCTCTGGTGGTACTTTAACGAGCGATGCAACTTATTATTATCGCGCATTTACTGCCAGCGGAACATTTGGTGTGACTGGTGGAACTCTTAGCTGCGATGTCTTAATTGCAGCAGGTGGTGGCTCAGGTGGCGCTGGTGGTGGCGGCGGTGCTGGTGGTGTTTTAGGTTTCTCTGCACAAAGTATTTCATCTAACCAAACAGTGACAGTTGGTGCTGGTGGTGCTATTGCCGCTGCTAATGGATCTAACACAGTATTTGGATCATTAACTACTGCTGTGGGTGGCGGCGGTGGCGGTGCTGCCAACGGAAGTAATGGCAGCAATGGTGGCTCAGGTGGTGGTGGAGCATTTAGCACCAGCGGTTCAACAACGGGCGGCACAGGAACTTCGGGTCAAGGTTTTGCTGGTGGAACAAACAGCGGTCTTTCAGCATCTGCTGGTTACCCTGGCGGCGGTGGCGGCGGTGCTGGTGCAGTAGGGCAAAATGCTGTCAGTTATTCTCAAGCTGGTGCTGGTGGTGCTGGTACGACATCGGTAACAAACTGGGGCGCGCTTACTGCCGCTCTATCAGCTACTGGTTTAGGTGTTTCAAACTTTATTGCTGGTGGCGGTGGTGGTGGTATGGGTAACGCACCATCAGGCGGAGCAGGCGGTTCAGGCGGCGGCGGTGCTGGTGGTGTAGGTGGCGGTTCACCTGTTTCAGCAGTAAATGGAACTGCTAACACTGGTTCAGGTGGTGGCGGTGGTGGACTTGCTGGAGCACTTGGCGGTTCAGGTTTAGTCATAGTTCGTTATCTGAAATCGGCGGTTTAATATGAGTCATTGGGCAGAAGTAAATGAAACTGGTTTAGTGCTTCGGGTTCTTGTTGGTGACAATAACGAACCAGATGAAGGTCAAGCTTTTATGGAATCATTAGGCGGAACATGGGTTAAAACCAGTTACAACGGAAATATCCGCAAAAACTATGCTGGCATTGGTTATACCTATCATTCAAATCTAGATGCTTTTATCGCACCTAAATGCCATGACGAAGCAACATTAAATTTAGATAATTGTCGATGGGAGTGTTCAAACGATGTCCACAAAGTACCGACTGTCTAAATGCGCAGTCCAACTTCGTGAACAGATCGACGACACCTTCGGAGATCGAGATCGAACTTCTGATGGTTGGATCGGCGATACTCGACACAGCGCGCGCCCTTCAGATCACAATCCTGATGCTGACGGCTGGGTACGTGCCATCGATGTCGATCGAGATCTTGCAGGCAAGGCTAAACCTGACCTCATGCCAGATCTTGCGGATCAGATACGTCTCTTTGGAAAGTCTGATAAAGCAAAGCGAATTTCCTACATCATCTTTGACGGCAAAATTGCCAGTTCAAAGCTCGGTTGGAAGTGGCGCACATACACAGGGATTAACAAACATAATCACCACTGCCATATATCGTTTACGAAGGCGGCTGACCTTAATGGTGAATTTCTTCAAATACCTATGATCGGGGGATCAAAGTGAAAGATCTACAAAACGCAGCAGGTTCATGGGGCAGAGCATTTTTAGTTGCAATCATTTCAATGTACGCAGCTGGTGTGACTGATCCAAAGGCACTAATTGCTGCTGGTATTGCCTCAATTATCCCACCAGTCTTGAGATATTTAGATCCTAAAGATGAACTTGGAAGAAAATGACACAATCCGAATTCTTTCAACTCTATATTGCCACCATTGCGATCATGGGTGGATTGGCTGGGTTTGTGATCACACACTTATTGAGCGAGATCAAGCGACTCAACACGCGTTGTGATGAGATTTACAACATACTTTTAGAACGCTAGAATAAAGCATGCCCCCACGCAAAGCGAAAGCCCTAGAAGATCAGGGTTACACTGCACTAGAGGCTTACTGTATTGGTTTGAACGAATACTATAAGGCTTTGCGTAAGGCTGGCTTTGCGACTGATATCTGTATGTCGCTGCTCATGGATCCATTCTCTTATCCTGATTGGATTCTTCCTAAACGGATTAATGATAACCCTAGTGGGCTGCCTGGTTATTATCCTGATGATGACGAGGACTAATGAAAAGAACCGTCGTAATACCAGACTTACAAGTGCCATATCACGACGAAGTAGCAGTTAAAAATGTTTCAAGTTTTATTAAGGCGTTTCGCCCTGATGCTGTTGTTACTCTCGGAGATGAGATCGACCTACCCCAAATCTCACGATGGACAGAAAACAAGCCAGGATGGTACGAACAAACCCTAGCTAGTGATCGAGACATGGCAGTTGATGTTTTATGGGAATTGACTCAACATGTTAAAGAAGCCCACATGATTAGGTCAAACCACACTGATCGACTTTACAACGTCATCATGAATAAGATCCCAGCATTCTTGTCATTACCAGAACTTCGCTTTGAGAAGTTTATGAAGCTGGATGAACTGGGAATCTCTTACCATAAAAAGCCATTTCCCATTGCTAAAGGATATGTGGCAGTTCATGGAGATGAACAGGCAATCAAACCTACTCCTGGCCTTACAGCCCTAGAAGCAGCCCGTAGGCATGGGTTAAGCGTGATCTGTGGACACACTCACAGAGCAGGGCAATCGGCCTTCACAGAGGCTTCTGGGGGCAAATTAGGCCGTATTCTGCGTGGTTTCGAGGGTGGTCATCTGATGGACATTCGTAAGGCTCATTATACTAAAGGCACAATGAATTGGCAGCAGGCTTTTTTGATAGTCGAAGAAGATGCTAAGGGCGTTCAGGTGAGCACGATTCACCTAGAAAAGGATGGCACATTTGTGTACAACGGGCGCAGGTATGGACGATCTAGATAATCCGCTCAGGCGAGACATTGACAATCACATGGATGATGCAGAATTGTTACCGTTTCGTTATCAAAAGGTGCTTGATTAGTCCGAGCTAGCATGTACATTCAGCCTTATCAAGTGATCGTCATTTGATGGAAAGGGCTAAGAAATGAATCTTGATTTATATCTAACGCTTATTATGGGAGCGTTTTTGGCAGTAGGTGTCGCAGCTGGTTATGCGCATGGTTACAAGCAAGGCAAAGATGAAGGATACGCACTGGGTCGCTCAGTTGCCCGACACACATTTTGGTCAGAGTGAAGGCCAGTGAAATCCTCGATGAAGCCAAACAACTCCTCGTCGAACGAGGTAGTGAGTACGGCGACTCAACTCTCAATCACATTCAAATCGCAAGACTCTGGAGTGTGTATCTTGACAAAAACATCGAGCCTCATGAAGTCGCAATCTGTCTCATCCTCACCAAGATCTCGCGAATTAAAACTACGGCAAACCACCCAGACAGTTACAAAGACATCTGTTCGTACTCTGCAATCGCTGGCGCTATTACATCAACTGATTGGAACGACCTTGACAGTTACTAAGGCAAAGCCTGGTCAATGGTGTGATTACTGCAAGATGCGTTGGGGTCAAGAACATCCCAATGGCAAAGGCAAAACATTAGCTGTATGGACTGTGGTTAGTCAGCATGCTAAGTCTAAAGGAATCAACCGACATTATTGCCAGCCTTGTGCTGTCTGGGTGTCAATATGGCCAGATGGATCTCACTGGCCACTTACCGAGCAAGCTGAGTTTTTAGTAAAGCAAGAGGAGATCGATCATGGCGTTTAATTTAGCTGATTATGAGACAGTCGAAAGCCGACTAGAAAAGTTTTGGAAGGAGTTTCCCGATGGACGGGTATCAACTGAATTGGAAGTTTGTGAAGCTCATAGATATGTTGTTAAAGCCTATCTCTACCGCACTTATCTCGACCAAGTCGCATACTCGACTGGGTTTGCTGAGGAGAAGGATTCTGATCGCGGCGTTAATGCCACTAGTGCACTTGAAAACTGCGAGACTAGCGCGATCGGCAGAGCACTTGCGAATGCAGGTTTTGCTACTAAAGGCAGACGGCCTTCCAGAGAAGAAATGGTTAAAGTATCCGCAAAGCCCGTAATACTTAAGCAGAAGTACCCAGAGCCAGTAGCAGATGCCTGGACTATTGCTGATCCTAAAGATGATCTGAATGTGATACCAATAGAATCTGCGCCATCGCTAACGTCAGCAATTAACTTATTGACTGAAGAGATGAATGCCAAAGAGCTACCGCAAGCACCAAAGTGCCAGCATGACTTCATGATTCATAAGACAGGCGTATCAGCAAAGACTGGCAAACCTTATGAAGGTTATACATGTCCGTCAAAGAATCGGGCAGAACAATGCCCACCGATCTGGTTGTAACAAATGGCTTCCCAGCATCGTAAGCATCGTGGTTATCGCACTCAGAAGTGCGTCGCTGAGTACCTAAAAAAGTGGTTTCCATATGCAGACAGTGCTGGGGCAGGCAGACAAGGCAGTGATATCACAGGTGTTCCGTTCGACATCGAAGTGAAAGCACGATCTGCCTTTCAGCCGAAGGAGTGGCTGGATCAGACTCGCAAACGTTCAGATGGGAAGCTGAGCGTTGTGGTCATGAGATTTAATGGGCAAGGGGAAGATGCCGCCGAATACGGGGCAATGCTCAGATTTTCTGATCTGGTTCAGCTACTCAATAAAGTCGATTACGCAGAATGGTTTCAAGAGCCAAGCCGTTGTAAAGGCTGTGGCACTTGGCTAATCAGCAGTTACACATATTGTACGAAATGCGAGGAACACAATGCCAGTGTATGACTATGAATGCATAGTTTGTGGGGAAAAGCAAGAGCTAGAACACTCAATGAGTGCGGTCGGTAATCCAGTGCTTCACTGCTCAACTCCCATGATAAGGGTATTTGCGCCAACGCCTGCGATCTTCAAAGGCACTGGCTGGGGAAAGGATAAGTAATGTCAATTCATTACAAGGAAAGCGAACGTTCTACTTTGATGATGTGTTGTAACGAAATCATGTTTGAACACAGCTGCGCTTATTGCTATGAGCCTATGGGTTGTTACTACTGTTCATTCAACCTGGATGAACGACATGATTGTATGCAGGATTAGACACGCCCAAGATCATGCGTAAATCATCAATGGATTTGACAAGTGCGGTACGCTATAAATCGCTAGCGAGCGCGTGTGCGCGGTTGCTCGCGACCGCGATGTTAGCTATCGGGGGAGTTCTATTTATAAATCAATCATCTATAACTGAGACTGCTGAAGCAGTCGAAGTAAAAGACTTTAATATAAAAGAATATATTCAAAGCCATCTAACAAGTAACACTTACAAATGCTTAGATACTCTTGCTACTAAAGAGAGTAACTGGAATTTCAAAGCTGTTAATGGTAGTCATCATGGATTCCTTCAAGGTAGATCACAATGGTTAGCTACTGCTAATGAAGAGCAGCAGTATGACTGGTCTAGTCGATATGTGGCTCATAGATATGGAGTAACAGAGTATGATGAGCCAGACTTCTGTGCAGCGCTAGATCATTGGAAGGCTAAAGGATGGCACTAGATAAACTAAACTCAAGGCGCTATAGAGGGCAGCGTGAACGTGTGTTCAATCGTGATGGCAGATTGTGTCAGATCTGTGGCACAGACGAGGGCGAGATGCACATTGATCACATTATCCCACGCAAGGCTGGTGGTACTCATGATCTTGATAACCTTAGAGTGTTGTGTAAGAACTGTAATCTACGCAAAGGTGTCAAGAATGATGGTGTTTTTTTAGCACAAGCGGCTACCCCCCCTGTCTTTCCTGTCTTGCTCTCCCCGACTCAGTCCGAGCCGATGCTCGACAGTCCGTTTACTTCCCGACCTAATCCGAGTCAATGACAGATACCCCCAAACGCAGCAAAGCTATACGAGGGGCAATCGAACCAAGGCTTCACAGCCCATATCTCAAGGGCAAATCTAAGGTTGATGATGTTATAGAACTAGCTGAGATGATTAAGATGCCTTTGCTTCCTTGGCAGAAGTTTGTGCTAACAGATATGCTAAAAGTGGACTCAAAAGGAATGTGGATTCGTAAAACCAACCTTTTGCTAGTAGCACGTCAAAATGGCAAGACTCACCTAACCCGAATGGTCATTTTGGCTCATTTGCTCAAATGGGATAGCAAAAACATCATTATCGCTTCATCTAACCGAGCAATGGCTTTGGATACCTTTAGGCAGGTGGCTCAAGTCTTAGAAGGCAATCTTCAGTTGATGGAGATGGTCAAGGCGATCAGATATGCCAACGGCACAGAATCGATCGAGATGAAAGATGGTCGCCGCTTAGATGTCGTAGCTGCTACTCGTGATGGATCGCGTGGTCGAACCGCAGATGCGCTATTTCTTGATGAAGTCCGAGAATGGACAGAAGAAGCCTTTCGAGCTGCAATGCCAGTCACTCGCGCTAGACCTAATGCGCACACATTCTTAACATCAAATGCTGGAGATGCTTACAGCACAGTATTAAATGATCTAAGAGAACGTGCTCAAGATTATCCGCCTAAGTCTTTTGGTTATTATGAGTATTCAGCTCCCCAATATTGTAAAATTACAGATAAGAACGCTTGGGCTATGGCAAACCCCGCTTTAGGCCATATGGTGACGTTAGAGGCTCTTGAAGAGTCAGTTGCCACAAGTCCAATCGAAAATACTCGAACTGAATTGCTTTGCCAATGGATTGACAGCCTTTCAAGCCCCTGGCCTCATGGAATACTTGAAGAGACATCAGATAGCACCTTAGAGATCCCACCAGGGGCTTATACGGTCTTTGCTTTTGATGTAAGTCCCTCAAGGCGCAATGCTTCATTAGTTGCTGGTCAATTACTGCCAGATGGTCGAATTGGCGTAGGAATCCTGCAAACTTGGTCAAGTCAAGTAGCAGTTGATGATTTGAAGATCGCTGTGGATATTAAAGGCTGGTCTGATATTTATCGGCCACGATTGGTTTGCTATGACAAATACGCAACTCAATCCATTGCTGATCGTTTAAAGCAATCTGGCGTTATGGTCGAAGATGTCAGCGGTCAGCAGTTCTATCAAGCCTGTGGCGATCTCTTGACTGGATTAGTTACTCATAAAGTCGTTCATAATGGGCAAGCGGAGTTTATTCAGCAAATGAACAACTGCGCGGCTAAAGTTAATGATTCAGCCTGGAGAATTATCAAACGCAAATCAGCTGGTGATATCTCAGCCCCAATCGGTTTAGCAATGGTGGTTTCCAAGTTAATGTTGCCAGCACCAAAACCCCAAATTGTTATTTGACAAATACTAGAAATTTGTCTAGGTTGTGCTATCATTTAGGCTATGGGTATATTTTCGCGAGCAGAATCAAAGCCAAATAAGCCGTCTGTCGAAGCGCAGTATGCCCCTCAAGTTTTAGCGAATAACTATATTTACAGTTATGCGCCAACGATCGATAGAGCCTCAGCTCTGGAGATTCCATCAGTAGTTCGCGCACGCAATTTAATCTGCGGAACTATTGCTTCAATGCCTTTAGAGTTGTATCGCAAATCAACTGGCGAAGAAATTGGCAAGCCAGTTTGGTTAGATCAACCAGCAATTAATCAACCTCGTGCTGTGACGATCGCTTACACAGTTGATTCATTATTGTTTTATGGCTGGGCTGTATGGCTCATTAAATCTCGTTATCAGGAAGATGGCCGCCCAGCATCTTATGAATGGATTCCTAATTCTCGCGTAACTCCACAATATTCTGCAGATTACCAACATCTTGTTGATGGTTATTTGATTGATGGTATTTTTTATTCAAATGATGATGTTGTTACATTTCAATCGTTAAACGATGGAATCTTAACTACTGGTGCTCGCGTATTGCGTGGTGCACTTGATCTTGAAATCGCATCTACTTTAGCTGCAGCAACTCCAATGCCTACTGGTTATATTAAAAATACTGGTGCTGATCTTGATCCTAAAGAAGTTCAAGGATTATTAGCTGCTTGGAAGTCTGCCCGCCTCAATCGTTCAACTGCTTATTTAACATCTACCCTGGAATACAACGTCGCGCAATTTTCCCCTAAGGATATGCTCTACAATGAAGCCAAGCAAGATTACGCTACACAGATTGCTCGCCTTTGCAATGTTGATGCTTTTTATCTTTCTGCAGATGCCAATAATTCAATGACTTATTCAAACTTGCTTGATTCACGCAAGCAGTTTGTATCACTATCACTACAGCCATTTATCACAGCTATTGAAGATCGTTTATCAATGAACGATGTCACTGCTAATGGCAATGAAGTTCGCTTTGATCTTGATGCTTCATTCTTACGTGCTAATCCAATGGATGAATTATTAGTTATCGAGAAACTTTTATCTCTTGGTCTTATCGATCAAAATCAAGCAATGGAAATGACAGATCTAACCCCTAATGGAAATAATGGTATGAACTAATGGAAAACATTCTTACCTTCTCGGCTGATCTCACAGCAGATGCGGCTCGCAGAACAATCTCTGGCAAGATAGTGCCAATCGGAACAGGCGAGATCGGCAACACTTCTGCTGGTGCAGTTGTTTTCGAGTCTGGTGCAATTCAACTTCCAGAAAATGCTTCAAGCATTAAATTATTAAATCAGCACAACAGCAAAGAGCCTCTTGGTAAAGCAACAATGTTTAACGAAGTACCAGGCGAAGGTATCTATGCTTCTTTTAAGATTTCTAATTCAACTCGTGGAACTGATGCACTTATCCTGGCAAGCGAAGGCTTACAAGGTGGTCTTTCAGTAGGGGTTGAAGTAATTAAAGCAAAGAATAAGTCAGGCGTGATGTATGTATCTGCCGCTCGACTATTCGAAGTAAGTTTGGTAACTGAGCCAGCATTCAAGTCGGCTCAAGTTATCGATGTCGCGGCATCTGACGAAGCACCTGCTGAAGTAGATGTTATTGAAGAAACCAAACCAACAGAAAGCGAGCCAGTCGTGGAATCAACTCCAGACACTGTAGCAGCTCCAGAAGTTGAGGCATCGGCTGTAGAAGCTGCTCGCCCAACTGTAGCGGTTACAAATGTACGACCACGCCTAAAGACACTTACTTCAGGTGAGTATCTAGAAGCAAACATCAAAGCAGCGATGGGTGACGACGCAGCTCGTCAGCTAGTTCTTGCTACAGATGACACAACAACAAATACAGGTTTAACTCTTGCACCACACATGAACGAGTTCGTAACAACTTCAATCGATGGTCGCCCATCTGTTGATGCGATCTCAAAGGGTGTATTGCCAGCATCAGGAATGTCTTTCACAATTCCTAAGCTTTCAACTGCTCCAACAATCGATTCAGATTCAACTCAGGGTGAAGCCCTCGGCGGAACTGAAATGGCCTCAACATACATCACAGTAGATGTCAAGAAGGCTGCTGGCCTTCAGACAATTTCTTGGGAACTTCTAGATCGCTCATCACCTGCGTTCTACGATGAACTCATCAAGGAATTGAACTACGCATACGCAAAGGCAACTGATAAGGCTGTTGTTGCAGCATTTATCGCTTCAGGTACTGCAGCATCAACACAAGCTGCAACTATCGCAGGCCTAAAGGCTTACATCTCAAAGGAAGTCCCAGCAGCTTACGCAGCAGCAGGAAAGTTCGCCCGTAACTTGGTTATCAACACAGCATGGTGGGAAACAATCATGGCTGCTGATGACACAACCAACCGCCCTCTATTCATGGCTTCAAATCCACAGAATAACCCAGGCAACATCTCTGGCCAATCAATCGTTGGCGATGTTCTAGGACTTAACACATTTGTTGATCCACACATGGCTATCACAACCTTGATCGACGATTCAGCATTCATCGTTGCTCCAGAAGCCTTCACATTCTACGAAGCACCAAAGACAACCCTTCAGGTTCAAGCTTTGGCTAACGGACAGCTACAAGTTGCTGTTTATGGATACTACGCAATCGCCCCTAAGGTCGGTGGCGGAGTTCGTCGCTT
>Ga0209087_1001182_pt1 | contig 15586 bp, 12 predicted proteins | sample S_130805_EF_Meta_FD_187321 | JGI IMG/M metagenome (GOLD analysis project Ga0209087, IMG submission 187321) | Freshwater microbial communities from Lake Simoncouche, Canada to study carbon cycling - S_130805_EF_MetaG (SPAdes) (version 2) | ecosystem: Environmental > Aquatic > Freshwater > Lake ... | reverse complement strand
GATGCGGTCGGCGATGGCCAGCCCCAATCCGCAATGGCCTTGACCACCCCGGGCGGCATCCAGCCGCTGGAAAGGCTCCAGGGCGATCGGCCAGGCCTCTATGGGGATGCCGGCCCCGTGATCCCACACCTCAATCACGAATCCGTGGGGATCCGGGGCGGCGGCATTCAAGACAAGTCTCAGCGGTGGCATCCCGTACTGAAGGGCGTTCTCCAGGAGGTTGCCCACCGCCCGGGCCAGGGCCGTGGGTCGCACCCGGCGCTCCAGGGGCTGGAGATCGAGCACCAGGGGCACATCTCCCACTAGGGCGGCCACCTCGGCCAGCAGGTCGTGGAGGGGCACGAGAAGCGCCGGCTCGGCCTGCTCGGCACCGGCGAACAGCAAGAACTGCTGGGTGATCCGCTCCAGGGCATTCAGGTCGGCGGTGCTGCGGTGGTGATCCGCCTCCGTCAGAACATGGGCGGAGGCGGCCAGATCAAGCCGCAACCGCAGGCGGGTGAGGGGGGAGCGGAGGTCATGGGCAATGCCGGCCAGCATGGTGGCGCGTTCCCGCCCGCTCAACTCCAGCCGCTCCACCATTCCATTGAAGCGGGCGGTGAGGCTGCGCACCGCCGCGCTGCCCCCGGCTGGCAGGGGGAGGGTGGCGGGCTGGTCGAAACGCACCTCAGCCAGGGCCTGCTCCAGGCGCCGCAGGGGGCGTTGGACCTCCAGGGCGAGATACAGCAGACCCGCACCCAAACCACCGCTCCCCAGGGCCAGCCCCAGCAGCAGCGGATCGGGAGGCCAACCCGGCAGTGGCGGCAGGGGAGCGAACAGCCACACGGTCTCGAGAGGAGCGGCTTCCGGTGGAGCGCCTTCACTCGGGGAAGCCATCCGCACCCACACCCCTCGGGGGCCCTGGAGTGCCGGCCGCACCAGCGGGCAGGGGCCGAGGCGGAGGCAGAGCTGCCGCTGCAGATCAAGCGCCTGGCGGCGCAACAGAAGATCCGGCGCGCCGGTGGGGAACAGCGCCCCCCCCGGCCCCCTCCCGGCGGCCACCGGCTCGGGAACGGAGCCCACCGCCAGCCGCAGGCCGCCGATCTCCGCCAGGGCAGCAGGGGTGAACCGCTCCAGGGCCACCTCCGCCAACAGCACCTTGGCGGCCACATCCGCCCCCAGCTGCTGCTGGCGCTGCTCCACCAAACGCCGACCCACCAGGAGCTGGAGCAGCGCCAGCACCAGGGCGCCCAGACCCAGGGCCATCAGCCCATAACCCACGGCCCGGGCGGCCGCCTGAACGCCGGGTCGGACGGAGCCCGCTGGCTCAGCCACGGCGGGGTTGGCCATCGGGAACAAAGACGTAGCCGTAGCCCCACACGGTCTGCACGTAACGGGGGCGGCCGGGATCGGGTTCGATCAGCCGCCGCAGCCGCGACACCTGCACGTCCATGCTGCGGCCGTCGGTCCCACTGTCGGGCCCGCGGGCCAGCTCAATCAACCGCTCCCGCGACAGGGGCCGGTGCGGATGGGCCACAAAGGCCTCCAGCAGCGCATATTCACCACCGGTGATGGCCACCTCCACCCCGGCCCGCTCCAGGCGGCGGCCCACCGGATCGAGCCGGCAGTCGCCGAAGAGAACCGGCTCGGCGCCGGGGCGGGGCGAACCCGGCGGGGTGGGATGGCGGCGGCGCAGCACCGCCTCGATCCGGGCGGTGAGTTCGCGGGGCAGAAACGGCTTGGCCAGGTAGTCGTCGGCGCCCTGCTCCAGCCCGATGATGCGATCCACACCATCGGCGCGGGCTGAGAGCAACAGCACTGGCAGGTCGTCGCCCGCATCGCGCAGGCGCCGCAGCAGGCTGAGGCCATCGCTGCCCGGCAACATCAGGTCGAGCACCAGGAGATCGGGCCGCTCTCCGCCCAGGTGACCTTCAAGACGAGCCCTCAGCTGTTCGCCATCGGCGAGGGTACGCACGGCGTAGCCCTGATCCGTGAGATAGCCCGCCAGCATGCTGCGCAGCTCGGGATCATCATCGACAACCCAGATGCGTCGAGGGCGGGCCATGGGGGCCTGGGGGGTGATCAGGGATCGAGGGCCCGCCGATCAGCCACGACCCGCACCCGCTTGGTGGCGCTCACCACCCCCTGGGGATGGACCAGCAACACCGCCCAGGTCTGGGATCCGGGGGTCTGGGGAGCCCGCACCGTCTTGAACAGCCCCCCGCCACCGAGGGCACCAAGCTCTAGCGGGGGGCTCTCCATGGCAGCCACTTGCTGGGGCGATATGACGGCGATCCCGCCAGCCACCAGGGCGCCATCAAGGGGGTCATCCACGATCAGATCCACGTCGTAGCGCTGGCCGGTGAGCACCGCATCAGGAATCTGCAGCACCACCGGCAGAGACCTCTCACCACTGCGCAGCAACGACGACTCGGCCAGCAGGATCTGGCCGGTGAGATGGCGGCCGTCGCTCTGGAGCACTAGGGTCTGCTGGGCATCGAGGCGGTAGGTGCTGCCCGCCTGCACGCGGGTGCCGCTCACCTGAAGATTCACCGTGCCCCGTCCGTCGTTGAGGGGTGTGCCGACCCGCACCCGCCAGGTGGCATCCGGGAACTGCTGCCGCAGCAGCTGGCGGCGCTGGCGCAGCTGGGCGGGATCGAGGCCGGGTCCTGGGTTGAGCAGGGCGCCGAGGGCGCCGTCATCGCGCGCATTGAGGGCGCTCTCCAGGGCCTGAAGCAAAACTGGAGAAGGGGCCGGAGTCCCCTGGGCCACCGCTCCGGTGGGATGGATGGGACTGGCCGCCTGGGGCATCGCCGCCCGGGCGGGGGCGCCAAGGCTCAGGATCGGAACCCCGAGACCGGCCATCAGTCCAGCCAGCAGCACGGTGGAACGGGGGCGGGAAGGCGGGCGGCAGGGCATCGGAACGGGTTGGGGGAAGGGAAGGCAACCGGAACGGAGGAGCCGGGCGGCGCGGCGGTGGCCGGGTCGGGCCTGGTGCTGCCTTTTAAGTTAGGCGCGCCTGTCGCCGCCACCATGCCCACGCTCCTGATCGCCGCCAGCGGTACGGGTGGCCACCTCTTCCCGGCCCTGGCGGTGGCCGATGCCCTTCCCCCAGGCTGGCGGGTGCTGTGGGTGGGGGTGCCGGACCGGCTCGAGACCCAGCTGGTGCCGAGCCGCTACCCCCTGCACACGGTGCGGGCCGGTGGCCTGCAGGGGAAAGGTCTGCGCAAGCTCACCAACCTGGGCCAGCTGATCCTCGCGGCCCGGCCGATCCGCCGGCTGATCCGTCGCGAACGGGTGGATGCCGTGTTCAGCAGCGGCGGCTACATCGCGGCTCCAGCCATCCTGGCGGCCCGCTGGTGTGGCGTGCCCGTGGTGCTGCACGAAAGCAACGCGGTGCCGGGCAAGGTGACCCGCCTGCTCGGGCGCCTCTGCAGCCACGTAGCGGTGGGCCTGCCGGAGGCGGCCGAGCGCCTGCCCCAGTGCCACCCCATGGTGACCGGCACCCCCGTGCGCCAGGCCTTCCTGGAGCCCGCGACCCTGCCGGCCTGGGTGCCGGCTGGCGATGGGCCCCTGGTGCTGGTGATGGGGGGCAGCCAGGGGGCCGTGGGGCTCAACCGCATGGTGCGCCCCCTGATCCCGGAGCTGGCCGCCGCCGGCTGCAGGGTGGTTCACCTCACCGGCAGCAACGACCCCGAGGCCGGCCGCTGCAGCCTCGCCGGTGTGGTGGAACGCCCCTTCAGCGATGAGCTTCCGGGCCTGCTCCAGCACGCCGACCTGGCGATCAGCCGCGCCGGCGCCGGCAGCCTCAGCGAACTGGCGGTGGCGGGTACCCCCACGATCCTGGTTCCCTACCCAGCCGCCGCCGACCGCCACCAGGATGCGAACGCCGCCGCCGCCGCCGCCCTGGGGGCCGCCGTGATCGTCTGGCAGCACGCTCCGGGAGAGCCAGCCCTGGCCCAGGCGGTCTGGCGGCTGCTGGGACCAAAGCTGCGCCATGCCGATCCGGCCGCCGACCCCCTGGTGGAGCTGCAGCAGGGCATGGAACGGCTGGCCGTTCGCGACGCCGACCGCCGTCTGGCCGATCTGATCACGGCCCTGGTGCGTAGGCCCCAGGCCCTTCCTGCTGAACAGCCCTGAGCAACCGCCGGTTGCCGCCCCGATCCAGCAGGGCGATCCTCAGCCAGCCCTCCCCCAGGCCTTCAAACGAACGGCAATCCCGCACCAGGATCCGGTGGCGCTCCTGCAGGGCCAGCCGCAGGGGCTCCAGCGCCAACGGCTGGCCGGCCAGCTCCCCTCGGACCAGGAGGAAGTTGGTGGCGGAGGGGAGCGGCACCAGGCCGCCCACCGCCGCAAGCTGGCTGGCCAACCAGGGCCCCTCCGTCGCCACCCAGCCCTGCACGCGCGCCAGCCAGCGCTCCAGGGCGGGCCCATCGCCCAGCAGCACCTGCCCCGCCAGGGCAGCCAGGCCATTCACGGGCCAGGGATCCCGCCAGCGGGCCCAGCGGGCGAGCCGCACCGGATCGGCCAGGGCGTAGCCAAGCCGCAGGCCGGCGATGGCGAACAACTTGGTGAGGCTGCGGATCACCACAAGGTTGGTGTGGTCGGCCAGGAGCGGCACCAGGGACTGGGCCTCCCCCCCCGGCACCAGGGGGAGGAAGGCCTCATCGGCGATCACCAGGGCAAAGCGCTCCAGCAGGGGCTCTAGGGAGGAGCGGCTCCAGAGCTGGCCGGTGGGGTTGTGGGGGTTGGTGATCCAAAGGGTGCCGGCCGGTTCGTCGGGGGAGGTGCCAAAAGCGGCAGCTTCGCGGCAAGCCTCGTCCCGGTTTGAGGCGCTGGGGGGGAAGGGCTGGGGGAAGGCGCCATCCCAGTGCATCGGCAGAGGCAGCGGCCGCCAGAGACCGCCCCAGCAGGCCAGGGCGCGGCGGTAGTCCGCAAAACCGGGGGTGGGCAGAAGGCTGCCGCCGGCGGCGGCGGCATCGCGCGCCGCCCAGGTGAATAACTCGGCGGCGCCATTGCCCGGCAGCACGGCGGCGGGGTCCAAGCGGTGGTGGGCGGCGATCACCTGCCGCAGGGCCCCGTAGTCCCGGTCGGGATAATCGCGCAGCAGGGAAGATGGCTCTGAGTGGGCGCCGGGAAGCCCGAGCGCCGCCAGGCCGGAGGCCAGGGGCGCCAGGGCGCTGAGGGGTCCCGGCGGAGCGCCACCCACCGCCCGCCGCAACGCCCGCCCCAGGCTGGCGGGCGGGCCGAAGGGAACGAGCGAGGCGCTGGCTTCCAGCAGCTGCTCTGGCCGGCAGCCCAGCCGCCGGGCGATGGCGATGCGGTTGCCGCCGTGGGGGTCGGCGGCCGGGGGCCCGGCCATCGGCGACGAGATCCACAGGGAGCCCCAGACCTACCACGGTCGCCCCGGCGCCGTGAATCAGTCAATCTGGTGGCAATCGCGAAGCCGCTCCGGTGTCGTCTTCGAGCCTGCCGCCGGTGATCCACAGCATCGGCCGGGTGCTGTTGGGAAAGGAACACCAGGTGCGGCTGGCCCTGGCCTGCCTGCTGGCCCGGGGCCACCTGCTGATCGAGGACCTGCCGGGGGTTGGCAAAACCACCCTGGCCGAGGCCCTGGCCCGCAGCTTCGGCCTCGACTTCAAGCGGGTGAGCTTCACCAGCGACCTGCTGCCGGCCGACCTCACGGGCCTCAATGTGTTTGATCCCGCCAGCCTCCAGTTCCACTTCCAGCCCGGGCCGCTGTTCAGCCAGGTGCTGCTGGCCGATGAAATCAACCGCGCCAGCCCCCGCACCCAGAGCGCCCTGCTGGAGGCGATGGCGGCGGGCCGGGTGAGTGTGGACGGCACCGGCCATCCGCTGCCCAAGCCCTTCCTGGTGATCGCCACCCAGAACGGCATCGACCAGGGGGGGACGAGCCCCCTGCCGGAATCCCAGCTCGACCGCTTCTTGATGCGCCTGAGCCTGGGTTTTCCGGAGCGGCAAGCGGAGCGGGCCCTGCTGGAGGGGAGAGGTGAGCCACCGGAAGCGGCCGCATCCAGCCTCGGGCCCAACGACCTGCTAGCCCTCCAGGGGCAGGTGCAGAGGCAGCACTGCAGCCCGGCCCTGCTGGACTACGTGCTCGACCTTCTGGAGCGAAGCCGGATTCCCCAGGGCGATGGCCTGCCGCTGTCGCCCCGGGCCGGGCTTGGTCTGGTGGCCGCGGCCCGGGCCTGGTCGTTGCTGGAGGGCCGCGACCACGTGATTCCCGACGACGTGCAGGCGGTGCTGGAGCCGGTGTGTGAACACCGGCTCGACGGGGGGCGCGGCCCGGGCCTGGCGAAGCAGGGTGGAGCGGGCCCCTACAGCCGCGGCCTACGCGAAGCCATCCCATTGCTGCGCTGAAACCCGCGCCCTGAGGAGGTTGGCTCGATGAACTTCGGAAAGACCCAGCAGGGCGAAACCCTGAGCCTGGGGATGCGCAACCTCTACATCGTGCCCAGCCGCTTCGGGCTGCTCTGGCTGGCGGGCATCGGCCTGCTGCAGGTGGTAGCGATCCAACTGGAGAGCAATGGGCCCCTCCTGCTGAGCTTCCTGATGCTCGGCCTGTTTCTGCTAACCCTCCACCTCACCCACTTCAACCTGGAGGGGCTGGAGGTGCGCTGCGGCACCCCTGCAGCGGGGTTCGCGGGTGACACGCTGGCCTATCCGCTGCGCCTGCGCTGCAGGGGTCGCTGCGAGGGCCTGCGCCTGCGGCTCGGATCCGGCGAACCGGACCAAGCCCGCAGCCTGGCCCCGGGTGAGCACCTGCTCACCCTGCCCTGGATGCCGCCGGAGCGAGGAAGGCTGCGGCCCGGGAAGCTCAGGCTGCTCACCACCGCCCCGCTGGGGCTGTTCGTGTGCTGGAGCCGCTGGGATCCCCCCGTGCCCCAGCTGGTGATCCCGGCCCCCCGGCGTGGGCCGGTGGGGCGAGCCCCGGCCCACGCCGATCCCCAGAAGGGGGCCGGAACCAGCTCCCTGGGGGACAAGGAGGGAGATCTCTGGCATGACCTGCAGCCCCATCGCCCCGAAGATGGGGCCGGACGACTGGCCTGGAAGCTGCTGGCCCAGGGCCGGGGCGCCTATGCCAAGCGCTTCGTGGCCCCGTTGGCGGAGGCTCCCCTGCTCACCCCGGCTGCGGGGATCCCCCTGGAGCGGGCCCTGGAACACCTCAGTGCGGCGATCCTGCGCCTCCATGGAGAAGGCGTGCGCTACGGCCTGGTGCTGGGGGCGGCCACCATCCCACCGAGCCGTGGCCCCGGCCACCGGGACCGGTGCCTCGAGGCCCTGGCCCTGGCGCCCCGTTCCCTATGAAAAAACGCCCCCCATCGTCCGTAACCGGCGTGCGCCAGCGGAGCGCACCGGCCGAACCCGATGCCAACAGCTCCGAAGCGCGCCGCCTCCAATGGCTAGCCGAGGCGCTCCTGATCGTGGGCCTGCTGGGGCTCCAGCCCTCCCTGATGCTCAGCTGGGTGGCCATCAGTCTCACGGTGCTGGCGGGCCTGAAGCTGCTCGAGGCGAAACGCCTGGCGGATCGGCGGCTGGTGGGCCTGCTGCAACTGGTGTGCGCCGGAGTTTTGGGGGCGCTGCAATCGGATCTGGGGCCCAGCCTGCTGCAGGGGGTGGCGGTGTTCCTGGCCCTGGCCGGCCTGCTGGCCCTGGAAGCGGGCCAGGGACCCGACTGGCGGTTGCTGTTGCGCCGCAGCCTGCAGGTGCTGGTGGGTGCCCTACCGGTGGCCCTGGCCCTATTTGTGCTGATGCCCCGTCTGGCCCCCTTCGCCCCCCTCAGCGACCTCGGCCGGGGCGGGGCCCGGATGGGCCTGAGCGAGAACCTGGCTCCTGGCAACATCGCGCGGCTGTCCGCCAACAGGGAACCCGCGGCCCGGGTGAGCTTCGCGGCGGGGCAGCCACTGGATGCGGACGATCGCTACTGGCGAGTGCTCGTGCACGACCGCTTCGATGGGGGAAGCTGGCTCACCAGCCCAACCCTGCCGCCGACCGGAGCCGGAGCAGCGCGGGCCCCGGCCGAGACAGGGTCCCCGCTGGCCCAGCAGCTCTGGGTGGCCGAAGCCAGTGGGCTGGAGGCCGTGCCTTGGGACGGCTCGGCGCTGCCGCTGGGCCGTGAGCTGCGGATCAACGGCCGCGGCGAGCTGCTGCACGGGGGCCGCTCCTCCCAGCGCCGGCTCTACGGACTGCGCTCGCGCCAGGGGAAAGGAGACGGCTGGCGACGCATCCCCCCCCAAGCCAACGATCAGATGTTGCCCTCTGGCACGAACCCCCAGCTGGAGGCCCTGGGCGGGAGCTGGCGGGCGGCGGGTCCGCCCGCGGCACGCCTGGCGATGGCCGAAACCTGGTTCCGCTCCCGGCCCTTCCGCTACACCCGCAGCCCCGGCACCCTGCCGGCCATCGCCCCCCTGGATGCCTTCCTGTTCGCGCGTCAGGAGGGCTTTTGCGGCCACTACGCCAGCGCCTTCTCCGCCCTGATGCGGGCCGCGGGGGTACCGGCGCGCGTCGTCAGCGGCTACCAGGGCGGCACCTGGGTGCAACCCCTCGGCGGTCCCGGCTACCTCGACCTCCGCCAGGACAACGCCCACGCCTGGAGTGAGGTGTGGATCGAGGCGGAAGGCTGGCGGCGGGTGGATCCCACCAGCTGGATCGCCCCAGCCCGGGGCGGGGGCCTGCGCGCCGCCCCGGCCGGGGGCGCGGTGGGTTGGCTACAGCGGCAATGGTGGGCGCTGGATCTGGCCTGGGGCCGCTGGTGGCTTGGCTTCGATCGCGAAGGGCAGGAGGCCCTGCTGCAGAGGCTGCTCGGGGACCGCAGGAACCTGGTGGGGCTTCTGGTTCTGACCGCGGTGACCGTGGGACTTGGGGTCTCAGTAACCGTGCTGGGCTGGCTGCGGAAGCGGCCCGAGGGGGATCCACCGGGGCTGGAACTGGAACGGGCCCTGGCAGCTCTGGCCCGGCAAGGCTTGGTGCCGGAGGCGGGCGAAACCCTGCGCGGCTTCAGCGCCCGACTGGAGCGGAGCGAGCCCAAGCTCGGCTCCCTGCTGCAGGCCATGGCCGAGCCTTACCAGCTCTGGCGCTACGGGGCGGGTGTCCGGCCACCCCAGGAGGCTCGGCGGCTGAGCGCCAGCCTGCGCCGCCACCGCCTGGGGCTGGAGAGGGCCCTGCGGCGCCGGCTGCAGCGCCGGCCGACAGCCTGAGCCGCCGCAGCCCGCCAGCGCCTACAACGGATGCATTGAAGAGGCGGATCGATAGCCATGGGTCGCCCAGGTTCGCCGGCCGGCGGCAAGTCGATCAAGGGATGGGGCCCGTTGAGAATGATGCGTCCATCCCGCAGGGCCCAGGCGCTGCTGCTGGCCGCCGCACTGTTCCCCCTGCTGCCACCTCCGGGGGTCCAAGCCGCCTCCGGCGACGACCTGATCCGGCTGCTGCAGCGAAGGGGATGCCCGGGATGTCGGCTGCAGGACGCTGACCTGGTGCAGGCGGATCTGCGGGACGCTGACCTGCGCAACGCCCACCTGCAGCGGGCCAACCTCAGCCAGGCGCGCCTCGATGGTGCCGTGCTCAGCGGCGCCGATCTCCGGTTCACCAGCCTTCAGGGGGCTTCCCTCAGGGGAGCCGATCTGCGCGGCGCCCTCTTGGAAGGCACGGATCTGCGCCACAGCGATCTGAGCGCGGCCCAGCTGGATGTGGGGGCGCTCGAGCGCAGCCACTGGGCGGGCGCGATCGGCATTCAGCCCAGCAAGCTCAGCTACGCCCAGCTCCACAACGCCGGGGTCAAGGCAGCGGAAGAGGGGCGCTTTCCCGAGGCGGAAGCCTTCTTCAGCCAGGCGATCCAGCGCCAGCCCCAAGCCCCGGTGAGCTGGGTGGCCCGGGGCATCAGCCGCCAGGAGCAGGGCCAGAACCAACTGGCCGCCCAAGACATCAACCATGCAGCGGCCCTGCTGGAGCAGGGAGGCGATGCCAAGGGAGCCCAGGATCTCCGCAAGGCCGCCAGCGGCATCATCAAGCCAGATGCCAAACCCCGAAGCGGCAACGGCTTCGGCGGCCAGGTGATGCAGGGAGCCGCGGCCCTCGCAGGCGCCCTGGCCCCCCTGGCGGTCAAGTTCCTGGTGCCGCTGGCCTTCTGATCAAGCCAATCGCTCAAGGCCTCGATCAATAAGGCGACTGGCCATTGCTGGTGCCGAGGAAACGACGACTCTCGCGGGTGCTGGGCTGATAGCCATAGCCCCAGCTGCCGCCCTGGGTGTCATCAATGATCCGGGGGGTGACCAGGATCACCAGTTCCCGCTTAGCACGGTTGCTGCCGCTGTTGCGGAAGAACTGGCCGATGATGGGAATATCTCCCAGGATGGGCCACTTGGTTACCACCTCCGTATCGCGATCGGAGATCACGCCAGTCAAGATGAGGGTCTGGCCATCGCGAACGCGCGCACTGCCAGTGTCAAGTCTCCTGATGGCAAGAATATCAATCGGACCGCAACCCTGCACCGGGAACTGACGAACAGTTGCCGAAATCGCAGGCGACATGGAGAATGTCACAAATCCATTGTCATCAATCTTGGAAACGCGAGCGCCGAAGGTAAGCCCAGCGATCCCGAACTGGGGCTGACAAGAATTGCCATTGCCTTGGGTTCCGGTGGTCACGGTGTAGTTGGTGATCACCTGCTCCCCAACCGTCACAAAGGATTCATTGGCCTTGGTGCGACCGATCGTGGCCGACGAGGAACCACCACCGCCGGAAGATCCGCCTGTGCCGCCCGAACCGGATCCGCCACTGGAGAGGGACTGGATATTAACGGCCAGCTGATCATCGCCGGTTCGCAACTCGTCACTGTTCTCACTCAGAATCAGCGTGGGGCTTGCTAGCACCTTGGTTGAGGTGGACTCAATCTTGGCCTTGACAAAATCATAAAAATTCTTGGCATACGCATCGCCAGGGTTAATCGGTGCCGGCTCAAGGGGGTCCACGATGCCGCCCGGATCGGCGATGCGGATCGGCTTGGCATTGGAGGCTCCACCGGAAATCAGATCAAATTGACCCGTGGTTGGCGGCAGCAACGATCCGAAGGCTCCAAGCATCTGACCGGAAGCGTTCACAATAAAATTGTTGCCATAACGGAAGGCAAAGCTGTTATCAACGTCTTTCTTATTATCCAGCGAAACATCAAGGATCTTCACCGAAAGAGCCACCTGCCGCTGGCGCAGATCCAGTTGGCGAAGGTAGGTTTCAGCCACCGCCACCAGCGCTGGACTGCCCACCAGGGTGATCGTGGACAGGCGGGAATCGGTGGTGGCCTGGAGGCCCCGCAGGGGGCCCATGGAGGCCCCGTAGGCCTCCACGGTGGTGGAGCTGCTCGACTGAGTGGTCGCGCTGCTGGGGCTGGTGGCTACCGCCTGGTTCTGGCTGATGCCCTGGGTGACCGCCGTGGTGATCGTGTTGGTCTTGGTCACCTGGGCTCCGAGGTTGGCCAGGTAATCGGCGGCTGAATTAGCCCCCACCTGGTTGAGCCGGTACACCTTGGAAAGCTGGGCGCCGAATCCCTTGCTCAGCACATTCGGACCGGCGAGCAGGGTGTTGCCTTCCACCTTGCCCTGCAGGCCAGCGGCCATCAGCACAGAATTGAGGGCCCTGGCGTAATTCTCATTCCGGAAGGAAATCGAGATCGGGCGGCTGGAGGCTTGGTCGCTCGTGGCCTGCTGGGTTCCGCTGCTGGCCAAAGCGGATTGGGTGGGAGCATCGGCATTCACATAGACGAAGCCATAGCCACCCATGCGACTGAGGCTCATCAGCACCGTTCGCGCCGGCGCGTTTTGCATGGTCATCGTGATCGGCGGACCACTCACATTCACGAATCCCGAATTGGCGATCAGGATTGATCCCACCGCCATGTCACCCACCGGCGGTGCCACCGCCCGGGGCTGCAGCGGCGGCACCATGTCGGGTTGGGGCACCCGGCCGGGGATGGTGAGATCCCGGCTGAAGGTCTGCTGCGAAGCCTGGGGAGCCGCGGCAAAGGTGAGAACCAGATTGTTGCCGTCGGCGCTCACCAGGGGGCGCCCCAGGGGGAAACCGGCTACGGGTACAACCTGGATGTCGTACAGGCTGCCAACCCCCGAGAGGCTGATTGACTGGAGGCCTGCCTCAGGCAGCGAGAGCGTCTGGGATCCGCGGCGCAGGCCGGTCGGACTGGCCACGTAAAGACGGCCGAGCCAGGCGGAGCCGCGGCTGCTCTGCTGGAGCTGGGGTCCGGCTCCGACACCGCTGATCACCACATCCACGGCGTCGCTGCGTCGATCCACCCGCAGTTCCAGCGGGACGGTGCGGGCCGAAATCGGAATCGTGCGAGGCGAGGTCGAGCTTGGGCCGGCCCCTGGCAGTTGGACCTGGGCCAGCGCCGGAGCGACATCCAACCCCGAAGCGCATACCAGACTGACGGTCAGGCCAGCGGTACAGATCGGCGAAACGGTGCGTGACACGGATCGGGAAAGGCGAAGGGCAGGGATGGGAGGCACAGAATTCAGCGGGCTGGGGCAGTGGTCGGCGGGGTCGGGGTTGCGGGAGTGGTCGTCATCGGAGACTTGGTCTGTGGGGCGTTACCTGTGGTGGGGGCGTTAGCGGCGGGGGGCGTGGTGGATGGGGTGGCGGACTGGCTGCTGGACCCCGGAGGTGGATTGGGCGGGACTTCTGGAGGCGGCGAGGTGGATGGTGCTCCCGAACGGGGGGGGGCCGGCGGCGGGGCCACGATCCTGGGCTGGCCTGCGGCGGCCGCACCAGCAGGGGGTGGAGCGGGAGCCTCACGGCCATAAAGCTTGAGCTGGAGCTTCATCAGCACGGGCTCCTGCCGGGACTGCTGCGATCCGGAGGCAGGAACCGGCGACTTGCTGGGGGCCTGGAGCACAAGATCGCTCTGCACCACCAGCACATTGAGGAGTTCAAGCCGGTGCAGGAAATTCACCAGAGCCGGGTAGGGCCCCCTCGAGTTGAGCAGGATCGTGTTGGTGCGCAGCCCCTTGATCTCGCCACCCCCAGGGGCAGGGGGCTGGCCCGGCTGACCGGGCTTGCCTGCCGGAGCCGCCGCAGGAGGCTGGCCGGGGGCAGTTCCAGCAGCTGCAGGCGCGGCAGCGGATCCAGGCGCACCAGGCTGGGCCGGTGTCGTGGAGGGCTGGGGCTGAAAGAGATCGAGCTGCACCCCCGCGAGCTTGGCTTCGCGGTCCACCATCGCCATGAAGGTGGAGAGATCGCCGTTGCCCGTCACGATCTCGAACAGTTTTGCTTGCTGGGCCTGGGTCTTCTCCTCTGCGGCATCCAGGGCCTGCAACTGCATGCGACTGCGGGCCACCTGATCCCGCAGGGCTTCCAGATCGGAGAGTCGCTTCATGTCGCGCTGCAGGGCCAGCCACTGCGGCAAGACGGCCGCCGCCAGCACGAGGAAGGCCAGGAGGGCCCCAACGGCGATGGGCAGACCAAGCCAGAGACGCCGCAGCCAGAGGCCGGAAAGATGGGATCCACCATCCTGAAGATTGGTCATGGCATCAGCCCTTCGGAACGAAGCAGGTTGAGGCGCCTCGCCATCCCATCGGAGCCCAGTTGCTTCAGCAGGGCCAGCTGCCGCTCGGCATCGAGGGTGGCAAAGGGAGCCCGGATTTCAAAGGCCAGGGGGCCCGGTTCGGTGATGGCCTCCACCCCACCATCAGTCCGGGGTGGGGCAAGGACCACGGACGGCTGACGCTCAACCTTGGTGAGCTGCACCGCATTGGGCTCAAAGAAAGCCAGGCCCTGGAGCTGCAGCTGGAACGCATTGATGCGCACCAGGGCGAGGGGGTCGAAGGCCTGGCCCTTGATCAGGAGACCATTGGTTGCATCCACCGAGAGCAGCTGCAGACCCTCGGGGGTGTTGATCTGCAAAGCCGTGAGCAGGGCTGAGGAGGTGCGCCCCGAGGTGAGCGCCTGGGCGAGCTCCTGGTTGGTGGTCCTGATGGCCGCCAGTTTCTGGTTGCGGCTGTCGATCTGGGCTTGGAGTGCGGCGGCCTGGCTCTCAAACTGCTCTAGCCGGCCCATCTTGCTGCGCACCAGGGCGCTCTGCAGCAGCAGCAGGGTCCAGATCCCCAGCATGCCGCCCAAAAGAATCAGGCCGAACAGGGCGCCCCGCCGCAGCAGGGCACTCCTCTGGGCCAGGGTGGCGGAAAGGGCTTCATGGCCGAGGGTGAGTCGCCGCTCCCTCAGCAGGTCAAGAACCAAGGCTCCCTGGGACTTCGCGTTGATCCGGGCGGGAGGGGTCATGGTTCCACCTCAGCAACGGCGAGGCCTTCGATCACCAGGGAGTCGAAAGGCGTGGAGCGGATGATCTCGAACTCCACCCCCAGCCTTTGGGCCAGGGCATCAGCATCCGGCATCGGCGCCGCCAAGAGAAGCCGCACAGCGCGGACCTCTGGATCGGTGCGGCGGTAGAAGGCAACGCTGCGGGCCACATCCTCCACCAGCTGGTCGCCATCGGCGGCGACAACGCGATCGAAGCGGGGGGTGCCGTCGCGCACCATCAGCAGACGGGTGGCAGAGGTTCCGGGGGTGAGGAGCACCACAAGATCCCGGCTGGACACCCCCACCAGATGGGCACGCAGGGCGAGGAACTCGCAGGATTGGGCCGGGGCTAGCCGTTCCAGCCGGGCGCCTGCATGGTTGAACACCTGGATCCAAGCATCCACCACTTGGCGGGAACTGGCGGCCAGTAAGGCCCTGGAAGCGGAGCCGGCGATGGGCCTGACGTCGATGACGGCCTCACTGAGCGGGAAGGGAAGCCGCAAGGAAGACGGATCGAGTTCACGAACCGCCTGAATGGGATCGTCCGGAATCGCGAAGCCAACAGGCCATTCGATCACCCGCCAAGCCGCCGCTGCAGGGGGAAGGGCCGCCATCACGAAGGCTTCCATCAGGTTGTCACGCACCATCAGGTCACCGATCAGGTCGCCAATCGGTTCCCGCTCCAGGGGCATGCCATCGCGACAGGTGAGGGGCGGCAGAGGGGCATCGAAGCGCACGCTGCCCGGACTGCCATCGGCAAGCACCTGGCCCTGAAGCCCATCATCTCGGAGCTCAAGCAGAACCTGGCGAGGGAAAAGACGGGCCTGAAGAGGCCGGATCCTGTCTTGCAGATCCTCAATGAGGCTGGCAATCTCCAACGCCAGTATCCCTTTAAAGTCAATCTATCGCACATTCAGGGGATCTTCAGCCTCGTGTCGCCAGATCGCAAGCTGTTGCCAAGACCGTCTTAAGCCGCTGATCGCCAGGGCAACCCCGAACCCACCGCCTCCGCCAGGGTTGCCAGGCCGTGGCGATCGAGCTGGTGGAGCAATCCCTCCAGGATCTCCGGCACTAGGGAGGGCCCCTCGTAGATCCAACCGGTGTAAATCTGTACCAAAGACGCGCCGGCGGTGATCCGCTCCCAGGCGGCCTCCGGTCCATCAATTCCCCCCACACCCACCAGGGGTAGGGCCGGCCCCGCCGTGGCCCGAAGCCGCCGCAGCACCTCCAGGGCCCGCTGCCGCAGCGGCCGGCCGCTCAGCCCCCCCGCCTCCTCCTCCAGCAAACGGC
>Ga0209087_1001180_pt1 | contig 15599 bp, 13 predicted proteins | sample S_130805_EF_Meta_FD_187321 | JGI IMG/M metagenome (GOLD analysis project Ga0209087, IMG submission 187321) | Freshwater microbial communities from Lake Simoncouche, Canada to study carbon cycling - S_130805_EF_MetaG (SPAdes) (version 2) | ecosystem: Environmental > Aquatic > Freshwater > Lake ... | reverse complement strand
CAATTCGCCGACGTTTATCAAACCAGTCATTATATTAAATAAAAAGAAAAAAATATAATATTGTGTTATAAAAACTTAAAGTTTGCTAAATATTATAAATTAAATGGCTGGTAAAACTTCCAAGGGAAAAAATAAGGATTCTGCAAGTGTAAATGCAAATACAAAAAGTGGTTTTGAGCGAAAACTTGATAGTCAAAACAATGTCAACAGCAAATACGTGGATCTTTTAGAAGAAGATAAACCTATTGCAGGTCAAAAATTTGCATGCATATCATTTGTTTCACCTGAAAAAATAATCAAACAAAAAGAGATCTTTTATTTTGAAGAATTCCTAAAGAAGTGGGATATTAACAAATCAATGGAAAAATTTGTTCAATTTTTAAATTTTATTTCATACAAATATCATTTATCATTTGACGATATTTCAAATGATTTTAAAGAATTCGTAAAAGAAGAAAAAGATGAACTTGCTAAATCGTCTATGGAAGATGATTACAAGACTTTTTTGGACAACAATGAAGAAGAATTAGATAAATTATTTGGCATGAATCATGATTTTCAAACAAGTACAAGAGGAATTAAAATAAGAGGCGTATATCCATCAATGGAAGAGGCTGAAATAAGATGTAAATTATTGAGAGAAATTGACCCTAACCACGACGTATTTGTTGGACCAGTCGGTTTATGGATGCCATGGGATCCTGAAGCATACAAAACTGGTCGCGTTGAATACATGGAAGAAGAATTGAACCAGTTGATGCATGAAAAACAAAAGAACGAAGCAAATGCTAAACAAAATTTTGAACAACGCGTTAAAGAAACAAAACAAAAGGCAATTGAAGAAAACATTAAAAAGGCAGAAAAGAGCGGTAATACGTTAACTCAAAGTATTGATGATGCAGGAAATCTCATTGGTATTAATAACATGAGTACCAAAGAAGGTAGTTTTACAAATAATGAGATTGATGGTGAATCAATCACCGCAGCAGATATTCGTGCAGAATTATTTGAAGGCGAAAATATTGTAGTTGGTAAAAGTGATTATGGCCAAAGTGAATTAGTAAGTGGTCCATTTGCAATTAAAAAAAATAAAGATGGTATGGAAGAAGTGGATTAAACAAAAAATTATTACATTGACCGAAAATAAAATATAAACGTTTTATAAATAATATAATTATAACAATAATAATTATATTATTATGAAAATAGGTGCTGCTATTCCTGCTTACATAGGCCACATTAAAGGACTATTCAAATTACTTGATTCTATTCAAAATCAAACTGTTATACCAGACAAAGTTGTAGTTAGTTGTTCTTCAACCAAAAAGAGCGATTTGGAATTAGATTGTTATTTTGAAAAGGTCAAACACTACAGTTTTTATTTAGAAATAATTACTACTGAAGAAAAAAAAAGTGCTGCACAAAATCGTAACATAGCTGCCTCCAAATTAACAGATATGGATTGTATAACTTTTATAGATGCAGATGATATAATGCATCCACAAAGAATAGAAATCTTATTAAAGGTATTTCAAGAATATGACAGTGATATTATTTTACATAATTATTTTGTTCACGTAACTTTTGAAAATATTATATTCAATAAAATAGAAAACAGTGATATTAATGTAAGAATCAATTCATTAAGACAACATTGGTCCGGCTGTATAGAACATATTAATTACGTAGAAGAAGGTATACATCATTCACAAGTATCAGTTAAAAATGAGGTTTTTAATAAAATAAAATTTCCTGAAGAAATTGAATTTAATAGAAAAGAAGATTGTATTTTTTGTCATAGAGTTTTTAATTTACCTGACATCAAAAATGCTTACATTGCAAATAAATTGTCATATTATGCTCCGTCAAATACTGAATTTTAGAGTGGTTTTTCGTGCAATCCAATAGTAACAGAATACTTAATGAAGCAATAATCCCTCCATGTAGTGTAAAAATTATGATTTAATTCACACCACTCAAACAAGTATTTACCATTTGACGATTTTGATGGAAATTCTTTCCACAATTTGTATTTGAAATGAAATAATAGGTTCATTATTCCCATTTCATTTGTTTTGCACACAGTATATTTATTCATTGCATTTATTAATTCTTCTTTATTACATATTTTCAAAATACTTGTATCGTAAACCCACATACAATTCAACATATGATAGGAATCAAAAATTTCATTTCCAAAATCTTTTTTAATAAGTTCTATTTTCTCTTCATTATCATAACTTAATTGATATTTAAAAATTTGATTGCTTCTAAAATTGGGAGATGCATCATTTGGAGCTAAAATAGAATCATGATAAGCTAGTTCTAGCACGTATTTAACATCATCTAACACACGTAATCCAGAATCTAAAAAAACTACTCTTTCCCATTGTAAAAAATAATCATCAAAAACATGCAATTTTTCCCATTGATTTAATTTATTCACTTCTCTTTTGTCACTATTAGAAAAGCCGTCGGGACCAATTTCTTTTAAAAGATGTGTTTTATCTATTGAAGGAAATTTCTTTTCAATCAACTTTAAATGCGACTTGTAGGATTCTTCCAAATCAAAATCAATTGTAATTACCACAATATCTCCATCCCAATTACCAACTGTTCTTAAATCATTTATTGTTACAATTGCTTTATTACAATACGTTTGATCTGTTACTAAAACAAATGTGGTTCTCTTATTATTATTATTGGTATCCATACTATAAATATTAATACTAATGTTTATATTTATTATAAAATATCTAATACTTACCTTTTATTCACCACTTTGTTTTCTTGACACTAATTTTTTGTCCATTGCCCCTTTTTTTATTTGCATTTGGATCATATTTTTCTTCTTCATCGTCAGAGTTGTAATTTTTAGACAATTCCCAAAATTCTTTTGAACCTAATCTAAAATCATTGTGATTTTCTGCTTTATACCAAAATACCTGATCCTGCAATTTATTTGATTTTACATTATTATTTATTACTAAACATTCATAATTTTCTGTGCATTGATCCATAACCTGACAAAAAGACTCAAATGTTGGAAACATACCTGCATAATTATCATAAATACGACGTCTGTTCGCAATATAATTCTCTCTTAAAATGAAAACATAATCAATATTTGTACGAAGTGTTGGTGGAATACCTAAAGGATACTGCATTGTAATTACTAACATGATTTTCCAATGACGTCCATTCATAAATAATAGACGCATCATTTTGTCGCGAGACCAAGTATTATCGTAAAGACAATCATCCAAAATAACAAAGGCGCGAGGATCAATTGTTGTTCGTTTGTATGTTTCCATTTCTTTTTTAATTTGTTTTAATACAGTTCTTTGTCTTTTTAAGATATTTTCTATGATAGCAGTGTTATATTCATTATGTATAAATAATCTTGGTACCATTTTACCGTAAAAACCGTTTCCTTCTTCAGTTCCTGAAATCACTGTCCCAATAGGAATATCTTGTTGATAATATAGCAAATCTCTTACTAAAAAACTTTTACCGGTGTCACGCTTTCCAATTAAAACAATAACAGGACCTTTTGATTCATTTGACTTAAAACTAATACTTTTCATATCAAATTTTTTTAATTCTAAAGACATTATTATTAAATTTAGAAAAATAAAATTTATATATTTATACGAATTTACATGATTTTGGATAAATAAAAATTAGTTAAAAGTGGATATTATTTATATTTTAATTACCTAATAATATGAATATAACCGATAATAGTCATATTTCACAGAACGATACTAATAGTAATACTAATATTAATTATCAAAAAAGAAAAAATACAGAACTTTTCAAGGCTTTAGAAAAACCAGAAACACTTTTTCTCTCAAAAACTCAAAACTATATACCAATATATGATAGATTTTTTTCACTTAACGAATCTAACTATAATAGTATAAATTTAAACCATAAATGGTATCTGTACAATATCAAAAATAACATTGACGCAAATAGTGAAACAAAAAAAATATTTCAATGTCGCATTAAAAATATAGAAAACGACGAAATTAAAACAAAAAATATATTTATCAAATTGGCACCTTTATTAGATCCATTTAAATATTTAGTAGGTAAGTATAGCAACATAATTGATGACAAATTATATAATTTGCCAAATTTAGATGCTACTGCAAACAACAAAAATTGCCATAACAAATTATTAGATACAAATAATTCTGCTTACGTAGATGGTTTGTTTGTTTATATATCATCTTTATTAAAAAATAATTATAATTTCAATCATGGATTAGATTATTACGGTTCATTTCTCTCTATAAAAAATAATTATATGTTAAATGTATTTGACGACTTGGATTATTTAAATAGTTCAGATTTTTTTAATAAAAATAAAAATATTTTGTTTAAAATTGACGAGTATGAACATTTGATTAAGAGCGAAAAACATAAATTGAAAACTATTAAAATAGACTATACTTCAAGCGCAAAATCTACTTTATCTTTAAAATCAATTAATAATGAACTTTTTGAAAATTTGTTTAATGATAACGATAATAATAACGATAATAATTGTGAAAAATCTCTAGTTAATAATATTAATAATACAATTATTGAATGTGATTTTAATACTGATATTGATATTGATCTTAATAATGATCTTGACAATCAATCTAACAGCGATATAAGTAAACTGAATACAACTTTGAAATCAAACGCTAGTTCTAGTTGTTCGTCAAGATTATCTTACACAAATAGCGAAACTAGCGAAAAGAGTGAAATGAATAATGATGAGTTTGATAATGAATGTGAACATAACTCGGAATATACATCATATAAGTCTGAAAGTGATTGTGTAGATATTGATACGGAATGTCAAGAATATGACGATGAAGATGGATATGATGATACTGATAAGGATTATGATACTGATGATGAGGATGATGAGGATGATGTTGAGGAGGAAGAAATAAACGTAACGATTAGTAAATTTCCTGTGCAATTGATTTGTATGGAAAATTGTGAAAACACTCTTGATGATTTAATATTAAATGACAAACTAACAAACGATGAATGGTTTTCTGCATTAATGCAAATAATAATGGTATTAATTACATATCAAAAAGTATTTTCATTTACTCATAATGATTTACACACAAATAATATCATGTATAATGAGACATCAAAAAAATTCATTATTTATCATTATAACAAAAAAACTTATAAAGTCCCAACTTTTGGTAAAATATTCAAAATTATTGATTTTGGAAGAAGTATTTATAAATTTCAAGGAAAACTATTTTGTAGCGATAGTTTTCAAAATGGTAATGATGCAGCGTCTCAATATAATACGGAACCTTATTTTGACGAGAAAAAACCACGTCTTGAACCTAATCCTAGTTTTGATTTATCACGTTTAGCATGTTCTATATTTGATTATTTAATAGAAGATTTAGAAGAAAGTAAAGATGTAACCAAGATAATTGACCCTGTCAAAAAATTGATTGTTGAATGGTGCTTAGATGACAATGGTATAAATCTATTATATAAAAACAATGGAGATGAGAGATATCCTGACTTCAAATTATACAAAATGATTGCTAGACACGTTCATAATCATACACCACAGGTTCAATTGGAGAGACCAGAATTTAAACAATTTTTAATAGAAAATAACCGAAGTTCTCACAATGACGCGTACACAGATAAAAAACAAAATACTATTAAAATTGATATTGATAAAATTCCATCATTGGTATAGTAACAAAATGTAATTATTACATTATTTTCAAAATAATATAATATTGTTATAATAATAATATAAAAATATAAATGGATAAGTTTGGTTTTATAATGACAAGACACGTAAATTCTGAAAAAACAAACAATTATTGGAATCAAAGTATAAAATGTATTAGAAAATTCTACCCAAATACTAAAATAGTAGTGATTGATGATAACAGTAATTATGATTTTGTAAAAGCGCAGTATGAATATAAAAATGTTGAAATAATACAAACAGAGTATAAAGGGCGTGGTGAATTATTACCGTATTATTATTATTATAAAAAGAAGTTTTTTGATAATGCATTTATTATTCATGATAGTATTTTTATTCACAAAAGAATTGATTTTGAAAAAATAAAAGCTATTGATGTTTTACCTTTGTGGCACTTCAATCCGGATAAAGAAAATGTGCATAATTCATTGCAATTGGTATCTAGTTTTAGAAACCAATTTTTATTATATAAAAACTTGACTTTAAGTGATGTTTCAATACTAGGAAGAAGACCTGAATGGTACGGTTGTTTTGGTGTTCAAAGTTATATAAATCACAATTTTTTAGTAAGAATAGCTAATAAATATAATTTGTTTACGTTGTTAAATAAAGTAAATTCGCGACCTGATAGATGTTGTTTGGAGAGAATTTTTGGTTTAATTTTTAATTTGGAATCAGGCGTCACGCAAAAATACAAATCTTTGTTTGGTAATATTCATCATTATAATAGTTCATTTGATTACACATATGATAAATATAAACACGATTTAACAGTAACAAAAAAATTACCAAAAAGTATTATAAAAGTGTGGAGTGGACGCTAATTTCCACCTTTAGAAACGGTGGAGCCAAATCTTTTGCTCTACTTTCAAAAAAGTAGAGCAAAAGAGTAAATCGTGGAAAAAGCAGAAGGTTTTGCGCAACTTTTTTGAAAAGTTGCTAGAATTCAGGATTGTTAGTAAAAACAGGTGTTGCACCACCAGTTAGTTTATCGCCATTTTGCATGACTGGTTTTAATTGTTCTAATATGAAATACCCTGAAACAACACTAAAATATACTAATAAAGAATCTCTTATTAGTAGTTTCAACGGCTTAGTATCTTTTTCAATATATCTCATTTCAATGAATTTCACAATTAAAAATATAACAGAAATAACAGCGGCTATTATAAAAATATTCTCCATACTATATTTATTCTTAAAATACTAAAGCAGAATCTTTATTTTTTTTTTACGCAAATCCTGGGTGCAAATTATGCAAAATATTCTTCTCTTTTTCTTTTTTCTTCATTGATTTAATCTAAAAGTTCTATATCGTCAATAATTAAATCAGGAAGTGTTTCCAATTCTGGTTCATTTATTACATGAACATCTAATGCATCCAAACTAGCAAGCTCATCTGATATGTTTAATTTTTCAAGACTTGATTGACCGTTGCTTTCATAATCATCATCGTCTCCATCTGTTTCTAATTTTCGTTGATTATATCTCATTTCACTAATTTCTTGCAATCTTTCTATGTCTTTCGGTGCAGTAATTCTCTCTTCTTTATTGAATTGGTCTTTTACTAAATCAACGTCGCTAAATGATAGTTTTGAGCTTGGGCTTGGGCTTGGGCTTGTTGAGCTTGCACCTCCAACACTATCTAGTTTATTTTGCTCAGCCTCACTCACATCATTTTTAATTGGTTCTTGTATATATTCTTCTTTAACTTCTTCCACGACGTCTTCCTCCATCGTCTCATCCATATAAGCTTTTAATATTGCTTCAACAGGAACACTTTCTCTCAATGAATTCAAAATGCATTCTTGGACAATTATTTCCAACTCTCTATTATGTTTTTGTATCTGTAATGGAGAGACATTTAATTCAAATAAATAAACATTTTTATATATTTTTCTTGCTACATGAATATATACTTTGTGAATAAAATCATCCAGTTTTGGAATGTTGATATCTATTTTTTTTTGTTTTTGTCCAACCCTCATTACAGTCAATATTTTCAATTGAATAATATGTACACATGTAATCAAATCTTCTAAATAAGCACAACCCGATTTATCACAAATGCGTTTTTTCTCAGTTTCAATAATTGTTTGATTCCACTTAGGAACCCTTGTAATAAAGTTTTGAAATGTCATTAAATATTTTTCCATTTCATTGTTTTCTTTGCACAACTTAACAGCTTCATCCAAAATTGATTTATAACCATCAATAATTAAAGGAGTTAATATAGAAATTAACCGGGCACTCCATTCATTTCTACTTTCGTGAAGCGTTGAAATATTAAAATCATCCATAGCACGAGTTATTACATAAAACTAATATTTTCTAGAGTCAATTCTGAACTCAAAAATAAAAAATTTAATATAAACAGTATTAATAATTTTTCATTCCTAAACTCTTTTCTTACTTTGTTATAAGTAATTAACAATTCATATTTTTTTTCGTTATTAATTTTATTTATTAGCAAGTTGTTTTTCTCTAAAAGTTCCATAATATCCATTGCGCTATAACCTTTTTCATATATTTTTAAAGAAAATTTGATTAATTCTCCTAAAGTAATTTTTGTTGACATTGTTTTTTCTATTAATTTTTTTAATTTTTCTAAATGCTGAGACTTTACGTCTTTCATTTTAAAAATTTCGTCAATATTGTATTTGTATAAATTAATAATTTCATTATTATATTCAGGTTCAGGTACATAAATTTCACAGAATCTTGATAATATTGGCTTTAACAAATTATATTTGTCCTCAATAATAATAAAAAATCTAGTATTATGACTAAACAATTCAATGCATCTACGCAGTGCAGATTGTGCATCCATTGTTAGTTTATCGGCATTTAATAATATTATACTTTTGAAAATGTCGCCTCCATTTGAATTTATATGTGTCTTTGCAAAAAATTTGAGTTCGTCACGAATAAATTTAATTCCTTTGCCGTGAGCACAATTAACATACATAGTGAAGTTTTTTATTTTTTCTTTGTTATTATCATAAATCATATGAATAAAATCGTTTACGATGGTTCTTTTCCCACTACCGGACGGACCATGAAAAATAATATTTGGTATTTTATGTATTTTGTGAAAATAAGACAATTTTTCTTTTATAGTTTGATGTATATTTAAATTCATTGTTGTCGTTGCCATTGATTTTATATTTTATTATTAATGATACAATAGTAATATTAATATTGTATATTTTTTATATGTTATTATAACTTACATATATTTATTTATTCAAAATTGTATAAATTATTTATTAAATTAACTTAAAAACAACCCGACAGTATGATTATTATAAAATGTTACGACGTGGTTTATGCAGTGTAAATTCTATGATTAAAACTTCGGCTTTGAATGTTTTTGAAAAGTCTTGTTATCATAAAATTGATTTTAAAATTAGTGAAGATGCTCCTGTTAAAGACGCTGTAAGTCGTTTTACTGCTTTTAACATTGGATGTCTTGCAGTAACTGATAAAAATAATAAGGTTGTTGGTGTTTGTTCAGAACGGGATTTTATTTCAAAAGTTGCATCTTATGAAAAAGACATGAAACAAACAAAGGTAAAAGAAATATGCACATATACACCAATTATTATTGCAAAAAAGGATGACACATTAGAAACATGTATGAATAAAATGATGTTTAAGGATATACGCCATTTACTCATCGTTGATGATAAAAATGATGAATTTGTTGGTATGATTTCCATTAAAGACTTGATTAAAGAAATCATGAAGAAAAATGATGACTTGATCACTAGATTGAGCGATTTCAAGATTGGCAAAGGTGCTTATTTTGGCAGTGAGTGAGTGAGTGAGTGAGTGAGTGAGTGAGTGAGTGAGTGAGTGAGTGAGTGAGTGAGTGAGTGAATAAAAATAACAAACATAAAAAATAATATTCATTAAAATGAATAAATATTATTTTACTTTTACTTATAAATATACTTTACTATATCACTATATCTTGCTCTAAACAGCATTAGTTAGTGAAAATGTATATGGATTTGAACGGAATGCATCTAAAATTTCGGGTTGGATTCTATCGCAACCTATGCATTCATTATAATATTGTGGAGCTTTAATAGCACCATATGTGTTAACCGAAGGTGGTCTTTGTGAAACATTGGAGTATGCTGGATTAACTCTTCCATCCAAACGATCGCTGTCACTTTTAATAGTGGTCAAATTCATTTGTTGATTGAAAAGCTGGGTGCCACCTTGGTTTGGTCTATTGTCAATTGTAGCAGATTTAATATCATTATTATGTTGCATATATGCAGCTTCATAACTCATGTCGCCATATTGTGTAGCTTGTCCACCAGCCGTTCCAATATAATTACAACTACTAGTGTCTCTCTGTGTTAAATCCATTGGTGTATAATTATTAACATATAAACTCTCTTTTTGATTACTAATATTGAATTGCGGAGAATATAATGTAGTTTCTTTAATTGTAGTTGTTGTTGTATCATTAGGATTATTAACATATCCCTTTGGAACACTAGGTGCTACGTCACCATAAACTCTAACATTTCCCATGATTTCTTCCTTTCGTGATGGTCTTAAAACATCCATAAAAGGAGCTATTACTGCACCGATAGCACTACTAAATCCACTACGAATTGCGTCCGGTTGTTTTATACTTGAACGATGATTAGGAACCATGCTTTTGGTTAAACTTTCAATTCTTTTATCGCCATCTGTGATTGGTCCACGTCCAACTGCTGTAGAATGATTTACATCATTACATGGTAGATTCACTTTTCTACTTGGTTCAAAATTAGATGGTGCTACAGTTGCCTGTCTATCTACTGAACCAGCAGGACCCAAATAATCTGAAGCAATATCATTTCTTCTAATAACTCCCATCTCCTCAATTGGCCTCAATCGTTCGCCTTTTTCTGCGCCATTTGTAGTAAACCAACGATCTTGTGTATTAATAAAAAAAGTATCAGGTCGCTGTTTTTCAACACGTCCTAAAAGTCCTACATTTTTAATTGTTGATTCAGCAGGACCTTCATGATTTGTTAATTCATACTCCAACTTTGGGTTTGTTGCAACACGAAGTTGGTCAACTGTATAAGGCAGCCATTTTTCACGTGCTTCCATTCCTGAATTGTAACCATTACTTCCGTTGACACCATATCCTTGGTCTAAACCAGGACCAACAAGCAATGAATCAAATGGTTTTACGTGATTGTTTTTCATTGCAGGATATACACGTGATTGGTAAAAATCACTATTATTAGGTGTCCCATATGCCCAATTCATATTGGCTTCAGGTTTAAACAATGGAGCTTGTTCTATTTTTTTAATTGTTTGAGAACTATTACCTACCATATTGTCTAAAATCACCTCTGCGAATTTATTGTCAAATGTATTCCCTTTCACTTTTCCTCCATTGAAAGGAACCATGTTATTATGCTTAAATTGATCTGTATCTAAATAATTTCCGGTTAATGAATAAATTTGTTGAGGATCTCGCCCTACACTAATACCCTTTCTTACATTTTGTTCGTAAACATTTTGATTAAAATACTTATCTGTTGCTGTGTTAGGGTTTGCATAGTTATTTACAGTGTCTACAACTTGATTAATATTTTCTACAGGAAAATTTTGTGGTGGAATGTCGTTGTTAGGTAAATAATTAACATTTCTTCCCATATTTGTAAAATTTTCCTGTTTTTGGTTATTTTTATTATAGACGGGTGGTTTTTTACTATTTTGATTTGATACTACATACATTCCGCCTAATGCTATTAAAGGAATGGCTATTTCCATATTTACTTATATTATTATATATAATAAATTATAATATAATTATTTTACAATTTATTATAATTTATATTTTTGCCAATAACCAAGAACTAACAAAAAACAAAAACAAAACAAAAACAAAAACAAAAACAACCTTTTACAAGCAAAATTTATATTTTTACACATATTGACATGAATTTGTTGTAGTGCAATTATTTGCCCCACCTACATATGTTTTTTTGATTAAATTAAAACTAGTTGGTAAAAGGTTGTTTGTTTCATTAATTACACAATCCCTTTTAGGAGTAAAATAATCTTTTTCTAAAATTCTTGTGCTTAAATTCGCTTCAAATGGAAAACATGTGTTTTCTTGTGGGTTTAATGGAGGATAATACCAATCAACTTGTTCTAAATCACGATACCACCAAGCAGGATTAGTGGCTCTAGATTGTTCTGTATATAAGTTATTACAACTAGGATATTGTATAGGTTGATTCGGGACATTGTAATTTTGATAATTGTCTTTTCCTAAACAATCTCTACTCAAAGGTTTATTTACGCCCATTAAATCACTCTCCAAGTTAATAGTGTTAGTTCTAAGATTTGCACCCCATTTTTGAATAATAATTTGCGGGTCTTCAATGTAACACGGATTCGCGCCATTTCCTGGAACATCTAATATATATCTTCCTGGCCCCGTTGCTTGTTGTAATTGTTTTTTTGTCCTACATGGGTCATAAAAAAATCTTGTACAAGCCATAATTATCTTAATAAACAAATATTATTATACCAATATATTATTATTTTTGTAAAATAAAATAAAATAACTAAAATTAAAACTTAAAAATATATTGGGGTCTTTTATTAAAATGACGAATAATAATAGCTCTCCCACGCTATGTTTAAATATGATAGTTAAAAATGAAAGTAAAATTATAACAAGATTATTATCGTCTGTGTTACCTATAATTGATAGTTATTGTATTTGTGATACAGGATCTACAGATAATACAGTAGAATTAATTGAAACTTTCTTTAAAGAAAGAAATATACCTGGAAAGGTTGTCTATGAACCGTTCAAAAATTTCGCCCACAATAGAAATTTTGCGTTAAAATCAGCCGTAGGTATGACAGATTTTGTATTGTTGCTTGACGCTGATATGGTGTTAGACATTAAAAGTTTTAAAAAGGAGAAATTATCTAATTATGATTCTTTTTATATACTTCAAGGCAATCAAAATTTTTATTATCAAAATGTTAGAATTGTTCGTAATAATGGATTATATAATTATGCAGGAGTAACACATGAATATATTAATACACCGCCATATAATAGACATCATTTATTTGAAAAGAATGAATTGTTTATTATTGACGTCGGCGATGGAGGCGCAAAAAGCGACAAATTTGTGAGAGATATTAGATTATTAACACAAGGATTAATAGACGAACCTAATAATGAAAGATATTATTTTTATTTGGCAAATAGTTATCACGACCACGGTGATTTTGAAAAAGCTATAGAAACATATCAAAAAAGAATTGATTGTAAGGGGTGGAATCAGGAAGTGTGGTACAGTTATTATAAAATGGGTCACTGTTATAAAAATTTGAAAAAAATGAATGATGCTATTTGTTGTTGGTTGTCAAGTATTGAAACTTTACCTGAGAGACTTGAAACTGTGTATGAAATAATGCATCATTATAGAAATGAAGGTAAAAATAAATTAGTTATTCATTTTTATAAAATGGCAAAAGAAATATTAGATAAGAATATTTTTCGTGATGATTATTTATTTTTACACAACGATGTTTATACGCATAAAATATATTATGAATATTCGGTTGCTGCATTTTATATTGGTATAAAAAACATAAATGATGAAATAGTGGAGATTTTGAACCATTCAAATGATGTTAGCATCAATAATAATTTATTTCAAAATATGAAATTTTACAAAGATATTTTGACTCCTAAACATATGTATGTCTTTGATAATAAAATGACTGCGTTAATAAATGGTGTGAACATAGATTTTCACTCTTCTTCAAGTTGTTTAATTCATAAAAAATTGCACGATCAAAACGGTAATAATGAAGGTGATAATGAAGGTAAATATTTGATGAATATTCGTTATGTTAATTATTATATTACAGAAAATGGTAGTTATATTAATTGCGAGAAAAATATTATTACTGCTAATAAATTTGTTGAATTAGATAAAGATTTTCAAATTATTAATGTAAAATGTTTTGATATTGACTTTGATGGAAGACAATATATCGGTACAGAAGACGTCAAAATTTTTAATGATGTTTGCAGTGATAATGTAATGTTTATTGGTACAGGATTACATAAGAATAATTTTTTGGGTGTTGTTTCAGGGAACTACGATATTTATAATAATGATAGCAAGAAACTAATTCCTAATGAAATTACACAGAATTTCAATCAATCGCAATGCGAGAAAAATTGGGTATATGTTGACTATAATAATTCTACTCATATTATTTATAAATGGAATCCTTTACAAATATGCAAATTAAATGAAGAAAATAAAAATCTTGAAATTGTTAAAAATATAGAAATGCCTAAGATTTTTTCTCATGCTCGCGGTTCAAGTTGTGGATTCAAACATAGTAAAAAAATGACAAATAACAATGGAAATATTGTTATTACATATGAAGAAAGTGAAATATGGTTTGTGGTTCATATGGTGTCTTATGAAAATCCGCGCCATTACTATCATATTATTTCTGTTTTTGATGAAAATATGCAACTATTGAGATATTCTGCTCCTTTTAAATTTGAAGGAGAACCAATTGAATACTGTTTGAGCGTCGTTGTTGAAGATGATCGTGTTTTATTGAATTTTAGTAGTTGGGATAGAACAACCAAAATAGGTGTTTATGATAAAGAATACATTGAAAGTTTGTTGAAATATGCATCAGCGAAGAAGAATTAGAGTGGTGAGTTGGGCACGACAATGTAGGTTTATTATTTTTATTATTTTTATTATAATGATTTGATTATAATAAAAGTTGTAACTGGTTTTTATTTTACATTATAGTTTACATTTTAACCTAATTGAATAGCAGACATTCTAATATTTGAATAAATTGGTTGATTTCCATCTGTTGAAACACGAACAGCGTAATATACTCCCGTTGGACCAGCTGGTATATTTGTAACTCTATCTAATGCTTGCATATTTACTGTGAATGCATTTACAGGGTATTTATTAGGTGTTCCTCCTTGTCCTTGTATAGTACTTATTGTCCACAAAGAAGTATTTAGATAAGAAATTGCATTTCCTGAGTCTGGTGGATAACGAACATCGCCACTTGAACCAGTTACTAATACATTGTTTGCTAAATTAACTACAGGGTAATAAGGAGGAACTGCTGCAATAAATCCAGACATACCTGCAAAACTTCTCATGATTGTAGCAGATAAATTATTAATTCCATTAGCAGAGGATTCATATGTTTGAAATGAAGCATTGATTAAATTGGTTTGATTATTTCTTGTTAGCACGAGCAAATTGTCGCCGTCTAAGTAATATGCCGTTCCTCCTGTAATACTTGGAGTAGTTATTGGATAAGCTGGTCCTGTATATCCTGTAAAAGTTGATGCTGTTATTGATAAACTAGTTCCGGTTGGTCCAGTTGATCCTTGATTTCCTTGATAACCTTGGAATCCTTGATAACCTTGGAATCCTTGATAACCTTGGAATCCTTGATAACCTTGGAATCCTTGATAACCTTGGAATCCTTGATAACCTTGGAATCCTTGATAACCTTGGAATCCTATTGGCCCTGTTGGACCTGTGTCGCCAGTATCACCTAGAGCTCCTTGGAATCCTTGAAATCCTTGAAATCCTTGAAATCCTTGTTGACCTGTTGGACCTGTGTCACCTTGAGGACCATTTGTTCCAGCTGTATATGTAATTTCGCTAGTTGTTGGGTTATAGTTCAATGCATATTGTGAACCCGTTGCGCGAATAGGATTGACAAAAAAACCAGTGTTTCCTGCACTTACATCTGTTCTAGAAGATGCGTTCAAGAC
>Ga0209087_1001178_pt1 | contig 15609 bp, 23 predicted proteins | sample S_130805_EF_Meta_FD_187321 | JGI IMG/M metagenome (GOLD analysis project Ga0209087, IMG submission 187321) | Freshwater microbial communities from Lake Simoncouche, Canada to study carbon cycling - S_130805_EF_MetaG (SPAdes) (version 2) | ecosystem: Environmental > Aquatic > Freshwater > Lake ... | reverse complement strand
GTGCCACTCTTGTAGAAAAAACGCCCCATGGCCCGCTCTGCGTCTTAGGACGCACTGTATTGAACTTAACTGTCTTATGTAAGTGACATGGCTTGCACAATGGTTGCAAGTTGTCGATGGTGTTTGTGCCCCCCAGTGCTAACTCCAAGATGTGATCCACCTCGGTCGCCCGGTCCCCGCAATACATGCACGTCTTACCCCATACACGAAAGCATGCCTCTCTGAGCTTGCGCCATTCAGTTGTGTTGCCACGTGTTCGTTGTTGTGTCATTTAACTAATACATCTATTGGGCCCACGCATGATGGGCTGTATTTAATACTGGCGCTCACAGCTTCTCTCACACGCCAAGCTGGATCATCTGTAAAGCGCGATGTATGTAATGAGCCCATAGCGTATGGATAGCCTGAGCCCGTTGCTGTAGCACTGTACTCACCGACTGACCAGTCCATAGTACTTATCTCAAATAGTCGTCCACCTACACCTACAAGTAAGTCAGCACCATTGTCATCATTGTTAATGTCTATCTTGAATTCCTCAGCTGCCTTTTGTAATGCGCCACAGAACTCAATACGCATCCATGCCTCTAAGTTAGTTGTGTTTATAGATGGGTAATTGGCATAGGTTGAAAGTTGGCCTGTACCCAGTGAGCCACTAAAGCCAATAAGGAACGGCCCTGCCTTGCGTATCTTGGGCCTTGCTAATGCACTGATGAAGTTATTGTCTGACATAGATCTATCAGCCCCCATGTACACCTTGCCTCTATGTGTAAGGCCTACAAGTATGGTCATGAATAAGCCTGCAAGTGTTGTGCATCATTTAACTTAATAAAGGCGTTAAGTCTTTCAATTTTGCCACCGTTAATAGTTTCTTGTGTCTCTGTAATGTCTGTTCTAAAGTCACATGTCCATTTGCCGTGTTTGTCGCTTATCTTTTGTGTAATTAATAAGTCGTCCGGAATCAAATACAGAAACCCTATGTATGGCACACCTAATGAGTTGGCTACATAACGGCCAGCCTCGATCTTGTCGAATGTGATTAGCCATTCGTAATTCCATTTCTGCAGCTGCTCTAGTGTCATGTTGCGAGACTTTTGCTCAACTACAGCGCATACATTCCTATCTGAATTAAGAATGATGGCATCGACTAATGCTGAACCGTCTTTAGGTGTGTGTACATAAGTGAAGTCTTGATAGTGGTAATTCCATAGTTCTACAGCTCTTAATTCATGCTGTAGTGATTCTTGGCCTTTAGGTGTGTTGACATCAAGCATGTTTAATTCCTTGTTAGGCAGTATTTTAATTGTAATTCAAGTTAGTAAGTATTAAGGGATTCTCACCGGTTTGGCTAGTGGGCAGGGAATGGCATTGTTTCAGCCATCCTCACCGTATGTGGAAGCGGTACTGGTTATGGGTCTTTTGACAATCGCGCCATTTGGATCATTGCTTTGACTAACACTGCCGGGCGATTCGTTTCGGCAGCTACACATGAGCCTCACCCTGCATTGGTTGCGTTTATTGGGTTACCCTTGGGGTTATCAACCCAAGATTGAATACGCCCTCTAACGGCGGTTTAACAGCTGATTAGGCTGTCAGAAGTTTTTGTCATTCCTAGACATTTATGTCAGTTGGGTGTCTATAATTAGGTAACTAGCCACACTTGGACGAGGGATCAAGAACCACTCCGAAGTGTGGCTAGTTTTCTATATTTGTGGTGCTAATTTTTGCTGGTATGTCTGTACCACCCCACAGCACTTAGTCATCCATCCGCGTGTCTCGGTATAAGGATCTACCCCGGTATCGAATGGCACCAGTGTCTCACTGCATACCTCGCAAGACTCAGCAAAGTATAAAGAAGCATCCCATGCGCCATACAGCTTCTTTAGGATCGAGATGTAAAGTTCGTCATTCATGATTATTCCTATTTCTCATGTCGTTTAGTTCTCCATCTAGGCACTTGTAAACATCTTTAAGTAATACTTCACAGTGCTCACAATCGGCAGCGCGTGTGTTCTTGACTACTCTCACCATTGTCATTAAGAATCTGTGCATCTTTAACTGATGTATGGCATTAGCCTTTGTCATTGATTACTCCACTTGTCACAAAAGCCACACGGCTTACCTATGTACACCCAACCACCGCATGTGCAGCGCATTATGTTGTCGTCAGTCATTGTTTTCATCTGGCCTTTTAGCATGTACACCATCTTGATGTCTGCAATAACACAAAATAGCGTCTCTTAAAAACTGTGACATTGTAATGTTGTCTTGTTCACACCTAATTCTTAACAAATTTAATTCCGCGCTAGATAAGCGAACATCTATTACTTTGTCTTTAATCATGAGCGATCAAACTTTGGATCACACTGAGGTTCATCGTTACAGAAATACCCTGCATATGGCTTGCCTGTTTTCTTGCCAATGCCACTACGTCTATGCATAGGCCCATGTAGGCATATAGGCACATCAATTGGAGGCTCGACGTAATCTACATGCCACGGATCTGCTTCGGCATGATCCACTGGCTCCTCGGGATAAAAGCTACTGGGAGGCTCTTGCACCACCTCCACTGGCTTAGGCTTGGCTGGTCCGGGTGCTTGACGCTCACGGCTGCCAATAATCTCCTCTTTGCTACTTAGTCCCTTAGATGTGCCGATGTTTAGGCTTGCGATTGCTCTCGCCCAACAGCTTGTCTCTAGGTTTTGTAATTCTGAACCATTTGTGTATGGACTCTTGCCAATAATGAATTCAGATGCAGTACCTACGCCCGGCAATAGATCATCAGGGTTTCTGTAGGCTCTTGCAATTCCCCACATTTTCATTGGGTCGCCATCCATGACACCCATAAATTGAAATTGAATAGATCCCTCTGGAAACTTTTCGTAAAACATGGCCACACGCTCTGCAGCCGTGACGTAATTCTGTATGTCAAAGGCCATTAGATAGTCCAGCCATCTTTAGCCATTTGTACCTCGATGTCAATGTGGCTGTTGCGCCTTAACTTGGCCAGTTCATTCTTTTGGTGTTGATTCTCAATGACAATGCCGACCAAAATGCCAGCGACAAACATGATTGCCATGTATGCCAAAACGTATAAACCGTTCATACCCTGTGTTCCTATTCTTGTGTGTAAGCCTTGGCGCTTACATAACCTTTTCTAACACGTCAGGCAGGATTCACACAAGCACTTTGAGAAATTGGGTGTGTCATGACTTGTGTTCAAATGTTTTTCAACCACTAGATGTAGTGCATCTACCTTTTTATGTAGGTCTGTGAGGGATAATCCCCCATTATTCTGGGGTTGAATTGCATAAGTCATAGTGCCTATGTAGGCCTTTATGGGCTTGACTATGCCCCACTTTACGAGCATCCCGGCAAGGCTAAGAATGGCTATTAAGGCAGCTGCTAATTGCCCAAGGTAGATGATCGACATATCACTCGGGACGTTCACCAGCATTGATAGCAGCATCTATTTCGGCTTGGTCTAACTTGCCGTCATTGATAAGGCCTTTTGCAGTGGCTCTCAAAATAAAGATCAGTGGGAATAGAGCTGCAATAACTGCAGCCTTTAATGGCTCAATGCCAAGTGTGGTGGATAGTCCAAATGTGCTTAAGCCTGTGTAAATAATTAAGGCTATGGCTCTAATGGCAAAGGTGCTCATGCTAGTAATTCCTTAGGTTCTAAATCCTTGCCCTTGGACCATTGGATGTTATCCCGGTACTCAAGGTGTAAGTGTGGGCCTGTGGAATTGCCTGTGTTACCAGACTCGCCGATGATCTGGCCAGCCTTGACTATCTGCATGTGCTTGACCCTTTTGGCATTTAGGTGTGCATAAATAACATAGCCCTTGGCCACGCGCTGGACTACGTGTGTGCCGTAATCCTTGCCCCAATTAGCATCGGTGATAAATCCGTCAGCTACAGCCAGTACGGGTGTACCTACTGGGACAGCAAAGTCTACGCCTGTGTGGTAGCCCTTGGACCAATGCTTTCCAAGCTTCTTGTAGGCGGTTGTGATCTTGCCATTCTTAATAGGTAAAGGCATTTGTTATGCGTTTTCCAATGCTTCAATTCGTAGCAGTGCATCCTTAAGAGCTGCGACCAGTACCGGGATCAAGCGTGTTTCTTGTACTTGCTGGTACACGGGATTTCCCTCATCGTCCACTGCATCCTTTTCACCGATAACCAGATCATTCATTAGGTCTTGTACTTCATGTGCTAGGAATCCATAGCGCAATTCTTTATTTTCATCAGCGATGAAGTTGTAAGTGTAAACATTGGCTGACTTAATGCGATCGGCTGCATCTGTTAGGGGTTCAACATTTTCCTTTAGTCGGTAGTCAGATGGTGCAACTAAAGTTGGCGCGGCTGATGTGCTGGCATTAATAGTTCCGGCAGCTGTGCCATTGCGGTAAAACTGAATCATTTCAGCGGATGTGGTTCCAGTGCTTCGGTTAATGTAGAAAGGAATATTGCCAGTTCTATTGGTGCTTAAAAACGCACTTCCGACATATGTACCCTCGACATTTTCAGTAACTGTAGATGAACGGCCTGCGATCTTGATAGATCCAGTTGAAGTTACACTGGAGTTTGAAAGATTCCATACATCAGTATCAATTTCTACTGCTAGATCCTCAATGGCTTGAGCGCCAAGGTAGACATAATCTGTATCTGTCGGGTAGTTAAACCCAAAGTTAGTAGTCGTGCCTGCCATTTAAGCATCCTTCCATTTTGTGGTACTTGGATAAGTTGCCCACGTATACGGTGTGTCTGTATCTAATTCTAACCACATAGCATGCCCATAAGTCATTGATCTAGGCGATTGATTAATAGTTAAAAAAATTGTGTTGCGATCTGCTCTCAGCTCCCAGCCCTCGACAAAGTTGATGCTCTCGCTTCCTACATTTAAGGGTGCTGGTAATAAGTTATAGGGCCAGATTATTGCTGTGTTTAGGCTTAGGCTTAATAGATCGCCCCGCATTTCAGCTGTTAATTCATCTAAGTGTAAAGGCACTGTGAATGAGCTAATGCGGTAATTAGGCACTGAACGAGCCTGTACATAATCCTGTGCCTGCCTTTTAGCATCTGCGTATAAGTGAAGCTCAGTAGTTTTAGTTGCAACTCTTGGGCCATAGGTCTCAACAGAGTATTGGCCAGATGATTTGGCACTACCACCTGTGTACTCAACATAGGCCACATTTACTAAGTCACCACTGGACATGCTTGATACAACGCTTTCAGTCAGCACCATGTCTGAGTCCACTGTAATTTCTAAAGTTGGGTTTAATCGCTCTGTGTAGTTGTCATACGTGATCTGACCATCTCTACTGTCATACAAGATGCCTCGGGCTGATTGTGCTGCATTCTGACAAAGGGTCAATGTATCTGTGTTTGTAGCTGATAAGGCTGACAAGTCATAAATGTCTGATCCACTAATGGATGGTGTCGTAGCAAATGGATAGGCGGGTGCAAAATCATTCCATGAAAAAAACTTGGCGTAATTTTTCCATCTAATCAAACCAAGTTCATCCCAGATTAATGAAAAGGCTCTGTAAAGTAACTGTCCAATTCTGGTTGCATCACCCTGTACTGGTAATGGCGTATTGGCAGCACTTGTCCGGGATAAGAAAGCTAACGGGCCAGCCAAGGTAAGTTCATAGTAAGCAATGTTTCTACTGTTTTGGCCAGCTGTAATGCTGATTTGTACATCGGTTATGTAGCCTACAAATTGCCTGATGTCGTCTATAAAGAATTCAATCTGATCATTTAGTTTGAAGTTAAGATTAGTGCCTGTGTTGCTGTAGCACCTTAGGTTCATGGATGCTGGGTAGGGCTGATCCTGTACATCCTGACGGCCATGATTGATTACTACTGTGTCAATAGTGGCATCTATTAAGTCCGTGCCATTTCGGGCGACAATGTATGTAGGTGTGTATGCGGTCATAATCTAGCGCCGTTAAGAGTGACTGGCCCCATGTCTCTGGATGATGTCCGCATGAGCTGCTCTATCTGACGCCGTGTTCCGTTGGCATCTACAGCGCCATTGATGTTAATGGTTGTGCCACCTACGGCTGAGACTTTATCTTTTCTAAAAGTATTAGGCAGACTTGGTGCGCCACTTGCAAATCCTGCTTTGCCCTCGCCTATAACGAATGTGTCTAATAACTTACTGCCAAATCCTTTTGCCTTGTTGTATGCCTCTGTTATGGAATTAATGCCATTGGCAACAGATTCCAAGGCATTTGCGAAAGTTGTTAACTTATTGCTTGCAGAGGCTTCACCCGTCAGTGCGTTAAACAATTTTACAAATGAGTCTGCCAAAGCTCTTAGTGCGCCACCTAGACTGGATGCGCCAGTGCGATCGCCATTGCCTTTAAGTTCTCTAGCTCTTTCTGTCAGTCCGTTTTGATCTTTTCCGCCAAAAGCGTTGACCATGTCAACTGCAGCCCTAGTAACTTTTGTCATTATTGGTAACAAATTTGTTCCGAGTTCGGCTTTTGTGTTTTCCAAAGTTGCTTTAAGAATTTTCTGTTGTGCAGCTATGCCCTCTGATGTACGAGCAAAATCACCTTGAGCATCTGTCGTTTGATCTAAAATTACTTGATAAGCAGCTAATGATTTGGCTTGAATATCTAGCGCACCTTTGCCATCATAAAGGCCCATTTCCATTGCTTTAGCTTTTAATGTTGCATCATTAAGAAGTACACCAAAACGCCTAATGGGTTCTGATTCTCCACGCAATGCAGCGCCGATGGCAGTTATTGCTTCATCTGCATTTGTGTTGTAAAAAGACCCTAAGTCGGATGCAAGGGTTACCGATTTTTGGCTAAATTTAACTAGATCATTTCCAGTTAATCCAGCCGCTTTTCCAAGTGTTGCAAATGTCGAAGCTGCACTCAATGCTTCTTTTTTACTCAAGCCCAAAGCCGAGCTTGCATTTTCTGCAAATGTTTCTATTGCCTTACTAGATTTGCCAAAAATTACATTAGCCTTGCTAATTTCCTCAGATAAGTCACTGGCTGACTTAACTGCATCTAATCCAATTTTTACAGCTAAGGCTCCGGCTGCAATGCCAACTGCTGCAAATGATTTAACCATCTTGCTTGATGACTTGCTTATATTGTTTTCAAATTTCTTTGTGCCCTTGTCGGCTTTGTTCATGCCATCAAGAAACTTATTGACATCAGCAAGTAATGAGAGTTTGAGTGTACGTGTATCTGCCATTAGCTTGTCCTCGCCCAGTTGTCTAATACATTAATGCAAGCTTCTTGCCAGCGTCTTTTAATACTTGGTTGCATAACTTTAAGTGTGGGAAAGATCCAATATCCTTTGTTGCCCCTGCCCTCTCGGTCAGTGCGCTCTGGAAACTTGTAACCACCATTAGGGAATGTGGACAGACTGCCCTTGGCATTACGCTCGCCACCAAATTCATTACCGAACAATAACTGGCCAGCGTTAGCGCCACCTGATGCACGGCCTTTCGATCCACCGACATAGATAGTAGGGACTCTATCCCGGGCTGGCCTAACTGTAGCTGCGACTATTGCGGCCTGTGCAGGAAATCTTGCCCCTACATAACCTGATGTTTTGATTCCACCTGCTACCCATGAGCTGATTGAGTAAACGTCATTCTTAAGTTTGCCCTGTGATTCTTTATCCATGACACTTAAGGCTTTTAGTAATCCGCGATAGTCGCCAAGATCAGGCTTGATAGTAATGGTAGTTCTACCCTCAGCCATAATGCCCGTTCCTTTCGCTAATTAAATCTATTGCTGTCTTTACATCAGTGACCGACCAAGTCAGTAAATCTTGTAAAGGTATCCCGGTATGTATTGCTATCTGTACCAGTAGATCCCTTAACTGTCTTTTGGGCTTTCCTCCACCCACTCAAAACCCTCGAACTCGTTATCAACCCATGCTTGCTGGGTAGGTAACTTTGTATGTCCTTGGGCCTTAGCAGCTTTGTGTAGTAAAGCGGTTAAGACATTAAGAGATCCCTCCTCGATTAACTTGACTGCCTGATTAAATGTGTATCCGAGATCTCTCTCGATTTCAATCCATAGCCAAGTCGACTCGGTGTTCACTATGTAGTTATTACCCTGTTTTGTTCGCACTTCAAATTGCATAATGTGTACCCTGTTATTTTTCTATTAGGTTCGTGTGACTGATCCATCCTCAACAACAAAGCTGAGGGAGGTTGTTAGTACATCTGTAGCTGCGCCACCGACTGTAGGGAATACTGGAAATACCTTGCCAGCAAATGTGTCACCGTTGACATCAAAACTGAAGTTTAACGATGTGTCTGGGGCGCTCTTTGCTGCATCCCATAGTGCTGAAATAATTCCTGCCGATGATGTGTCATCTAGGTATAGTTCAACATTAAGTGTGCCTGATACATCTACTGTCTTGTAGGCGCGACCGGATAGGACTTCCAACACTTGCTGGTTGTTTTCCAATTCAAGTGTGACTGTTGATGCTTGGTCAGCGTATGAAACCGAGTTAATGCTCAGGGTCAGATTCCGACCAGTTATGTATGTTGCTGGCATGACTTGCCTTTCTAGTTGGTTGTGACCAGCTCGATAGAGAGTTGGCTGATAAGCATGTCGGAGTTTCCGATTTGCTGGACTGTGGGTTGTGACCATCCATTAAGCAATGAATAGTTGTTTGAGATCGAGTTAGTGATCGAAAGAATTAAAGTCTCTATGTTGGCTAGTGCTGCCTGATTGTCGGCAGCATTGACAATGGCTGTGATGTCAAAGCGGATGTGTAAGCGACCCCCGCCGATAGAGCCGACTGTAATGTAGGGTGCACCGGGCACTAGCACGATTGCTGGCGCTGTAATGTTCTCATTGGGGTATGAGTACACCACGCGACCTGCAGCGCTTAGGGACGTTGCTAGGGCTGTTCTAATGGATACTAAGTTAGCCAATGTAGGACCTGACATCTACATACTTGGCCAGCAAGCCAGATACACGGGTAAATAGAGATCGGCCTAAACGGTATGGGGCTGGCGCTTGGAAGTCCACACCTGTCTGGCCAAGTGTGCCAGTGCGTGTGATCCAGATGTCAGAGGCTACAGCCAGTGCAGCTTCTCTTACTTCCGGGACATCGTCATAGTTGCGGTACTGTGTGGCTGCCACTATGCCATAAGGAATGACCCCATGCTTAGGGTAATCTGAGCCACTGCCAGCAAACTCCATTGTGTATTCAGTAACTTTTGTAATTACTTTTGTGCCATTAAAATTTGTGCCACTGTGAGAAATTACTACTGACTCACCTACATAAACATCATGAGGGCGATCTGTGTAAATTGTGTTTACATTGTTTGTACGTGAATGGGCAACGACTCCCCATTGGTTTTTGGTAAGCATTGACAGGATTATGTTTTCAGCTGCATCAGCAACTTCCTGCACGATTGAATCTGCATAGATGTCACCAATGCCAAGTACAGCCTTTAGCTCACTTAATACAATTAGTGCCATTTCAAATCCTTATCTATAGGTGCGTGTGGGGGGCACAGGGTCGCACCCCCCACACTGTTAAACAACGCTGACTAGGTCAGGTTGAAGCGCCTTACGCCCCCGGACACCAAAGTTTTTACGGCCATGTAGCCATATAGCATGGTCTCGATTTCACCTGTGGTTACTACGTTGGTCGAAAGCTGTAGGACTGGGCTTTCGTAGATTGCTACAGCTGATGGGACAACAATGAATGCTGACTCATCAATGCTGGTTGAAACAGCCTTATTGGATACGTATAGGTCTAGGCCCATTACGTTTCCGCGTAGTGACTGTGTACCAACTGCGCCGGCAGCGTTCTGTGGGTTTGCAGCGCTAAAGATTGGACGCTTGGTCGAATCCTGTGCACCGATTAGTAGACCCCATTGGGATGTACCAGCGATGTAGCGTGTGGCCAATTCGCCAGTTGCAAGGTATGCAGCCGGGGTTTCGGTCTTTACGAATGACACAATGCCATCTACATCGGCAGCGGTTGCAGTTGCAGCCGTTCCACCTGATGTTAACTCAGCAATAACTGCAGCTTCGGTTGCCTGTGCGTAAACGCGACGCATGTTGTCCAACATTGCAGCGTAGAAATCAGGTGATGCACGGTCAAAGAGTTCAACGCTGTAGCGCTGTAGTCCCTTGTATGCCTTTACTGTTGCATCAACGTATGAGCTGACAATGCCGGTCTCTGATGGGCCAGCGCCTTCGCCTGTTTCTGCAACGCTTCCTGAGGTTGTGATCTTAGGAATAGATACGGTCATACCAGCCTGTGGTAATGCGCGTGTTCCAATTGCATCAATCGCGCCACGTGCACCGATCTGTGTATCTACTACCTGTGATACATACTGGATCGGTTTGAACGCAGGATTGGTTGAAAAACTGTCATCAGCAGCTGTTACATGCTTTGCGTCCTCTGCCTTTGCGTGTGCAATCCATTCGGCGCTTTCGTGGTTTCCACGCTGTGCCTTGATTGAGTGTTCCAAGAAATGTGCTTGGGTCTTGATTGGTGATCGCGGCTTGGTGTAAGCCACTGGTGCAGCAGCGTGAACAACAGCGGCTGCTGTTACTTCATCTGCAACTGGTGTTGTTTCTTCGTCCACTGTTGTCTCCTGTGGTTCATCCTCGGCGGGGATTTCCGCTTCGGTGGTTTGGTCCTCGGGATCGCAAGCTGCGACCTGAGAAATCTGTGCATCCTTAAATGCTGGATTAGTTACATGGGCTACGGCCTCAAGCTTGGCTGATGATACGACCATCACGCCTTTCTCAATGGTGTATTCACCTACATTGGCCTCAATGCTAAAGGCTGGGCGTAGGCCCTCACTTGCCTCTACTAAGGCATCGTTGCCTGCGTTAGTAGGTGCGATCTTAAATGCCATCGAGATACCTGCCGGGCTAACCTCTAAACTCTCGGCTACACCGCGACCTAATGGGCGGGTGCGATCATGCTCGGCATTAAGAATGATTTGGCTTGGGTCAATGTCACCAAATGCGCCAAACTCAAAACGTACTGGCCCGGCAGATGTGTTACCGACTTTGGCAAAAGGTACTACTAGGCCCTTGATAGTTCGTGTCTCGACACTTGCTGCCAATACTTGGCCCTCAAAATTAAGCTGCATTTGGATTTCCTCTCGGTGCTAATTCCATTTCTTCACGGGCTTCATCGACGCTGATGATCCCAGCTGCAATCATTCGTTCTAGGACTTCGACTTGCTCTAGAGGATTACCTCGTAAGTAATCGTCTAGATCAAACTTGACGACAGATCCTCGTGGGGTCAGGTCATTCATCGATAGTCGTTCAGAAATACAAGCCATGTAAGGCTTTAATGAGAAATCGACAAGGCTTCGGCGCTCTTGGCTTACATTGGAGTAAGTCGCGCTGGCACTTTCAGCGTTTATATACCATGCCGGTATGTTACATAGTCGGGCAATTTCTGCAGCTGTGTTCAAGCGTGATTCGCTTAGTTGCATCTGGCCTGCATCGTATCCAAATGTGGTTACATCTAGTGGGCCAGATAAGTATGCAGTGGATCTAGTTGCGCGGGCTTGCTTCCATGATGACAATAGGCTTGATACCTGCTCGGCTGGTAAATCCACGCCAGTGTTCTTGATAACCATTGTCGGGTTAGGTTCGGCAGCCATTCGGCTTACTGCCATTTCTAGTTCCAGTGCAGTTCTAATTGTTCGGCCACCACGATTTAGTAGGCCCTCATCTACACCACTAAACATGATTAGTGATCCAACGCCATAGGCAGGTAGTAAATTACCGTCTAAATAAAAGCCAGTTAAAATCTCATCGGTTTGTAAATCAGTTGTGAAAGTTACGCGGGTTGGATCAATACGACGGCAGGCAATAGGTCTGCCATCCTCTGCGCTAACTTCAAGCACTAACCAGAACGCATGTCCCCTAAATAACAAATCTTCAAGGGTCCAACAGAGCGTGATGAATTTTGGCAAGGCTGGATCAGGCTGCTTAAGTAATGGCCGTCCCTCAATCCTTGCGCCAGTAACTTCGTTGTAAGAATGTAAACCCAGTTCGGCAATAGTTCCACAGATGATGTTGCGGGCACGTGCCACAGCTGGTACCTGCATAGCATCGCCACGATTAATGCCGAAAGATTGGAATGGGCTGAAATTATCTTGGTAGTAGGGAATGGCTACATTTGCCTTGGCCTGCACCTGTGGCTGTTGTGGTGTAGTGCCTAATAAGAAATCAATAAATCCCATGATTGCATTATCTCATAAAAGATGAAATTACTAGCATCTGTAATCGTGTCTTGGGGTCCGGGCTGGCGATAGGATACCAGCCCGGACGGGATACTCTGCCAAGAAATGTATCTATAGAGATATTAACCTAACTGCTCGAGTTCCTGTCGGTGTACATCAATAGCAGTTTCTAGTGTCTGTAATGCAGCTTCGGAATTAGTAACTGCATCAGCATCAAATACCTTTTCAGCGATCTGGCGATTAAGTTCGTGCTGGTATGCCTCGCCTGCAAATTGCTGTAAGCGCTGTTCTAGTAATGAACGCTTTTGTTCATCGGTTAAAAGGTTACTGAAATCTATTGCCATTGTTTGTCCTTATGTTTGTGGAATGTTGTCTAGGATTGTAGTCTCTGCGCCTGATGCGCCTGCGCGAACAACAAACTTAAGTGTGCCAGCGTTTGTGCCGTCTCGCACATAAAATCTAGCAATGTTTGCGCCCGGGTTTGTTGTTGCCGCTGTTTGCCTTGTAATGGTCAAACGGCCTCCGCTGTTTTCCTCAGCCATAACAATACGCCCGACATTTGTTGAAAGGGCAGCAGCAAAAAGTGAACCAGTATTTGTCACGCTCATATTTCCTGCGCCAAACATGACCGCGCCTGTACTTTCAATTCTGGCCAAAACCGTACCGCCAGAGTTTTGCCATTCTTGTAGGTTGGCTGATTGAGATGCAATCCCGCGAACAACAGCCACTACAGTAGTTGTTGCCGCCGTGTCATTGTTTACTGCAAAACTTGTATTAGCAATACTTGTTCCAATTCTTAGAGATGCAGCAGGTATTAACAAAGTACCAACGGAAGTAATTGACGCTAAAACCGTACCGGCAGAGTTTCTACACTCTAAAAGATTTCCCGACTGGCTTGCGGCAGCGTTAATTCTTAAAGGAATAATTGCAGCGCTTTCGGCAGTAATCGTATGACCGCCAACTGTAAAAGCATTGGCACTAGCTAGTCGCGCATAACGTCCGTCGTTAGTTGTGTTCTGTGCTGTTTGATCAAAACCTAATTGCGCCGATGTGCTTGAGCCTGAATTAGTAATTGGTGACGTTACAGAGATAACGCCAGATGGACCTTGTGCGCCAGTAGCACCCGTGGCACCCGTAGTTCCTTGAGGCCCTTGTAATCCAGTTACCTGTGAAGAGACTATGGCTTGATCATCTGTAGTTTCAAAGACTGTTGTGTTATCGCCAACTATTTGTACAACGGTACTCATCCGACACTTGTCTCACTAACTACTGTTAATGTTCCACGCAATAACCAAGTGACATAAGTTCCAGATGTTAAGCGCAAGTTGTAGTTGTATGGGCCTGATGGTGTGGTGGCACTGGCTGCAGCTGTGATTGTAATGTTGATAGTGCCTGCAGCACCGCCCAATGTAGGGGTGATGTTAAAGATGACGGCATCGCCCGGGATGGACTTAACTTCAAACTGCCCTGTGTAACCTGTCCAGTTAACGGCAGTGCCATTTGTCTTAACGGTAAATTGCTTTTCAAAAGTTGCGCCTTGATAAAGCGTCATGTCATAAACGGCTGGCTCAATCATGTAAACATCATAACCTATGCGCTAATAATCACAGGCATAGTTTGTGGCGCTGTTGCGTGTCCAGCTGCCATGACTAAAGCAACTGCAGCCGTGATCGGTACTTGCGCTGCCCTACGTGCAATACGCCAGCCACCATCGGATGCTGGCCGTCTGGCACATGATACTAAATGCTGGTGAAGTGTGGGCTGTCCGGGATGAATAAACAAACCCTGTTGCATGGCGTTCAATGTCTGATCGCACATGATGCTAAAGCCAGCGGAGGCCCATGGTGTCGGCTCGGTGGCTACACCTGCCTGAGCTAGTCGGGGTGCTATGTAGCCTGCAGTGTTTGGATCATAGGCAAACTTACGCGGGTTAAATCTACGGGTTAGTTTAGCAATTTCCCCTGTCAATTCTAGGTCATTAATCCCGCCCTCCTTTTGCCATTCATGTAGGAACACAGCCATTTTGTTATCTTGCTCTTGGATAGTAACTAAGCAAGCCAATTCACGATTGAATGAAAGATCTAATGCCATCCATGTAGGTAGGCCATCTTGCAGGCTTATTTCTTGTTCGCCTACATTCCACATGTCCATTGGCCATGGTGAATCAATAGCATCTACCCACATACATAATGTCTCTGTCTTAAATGCGTCTTTAGTATCAAACACAGAGGCATCTCTAATGTTTTCTTTTGTAATGGTGTGTCCCATAGCAGGGTTAGCCATAGCCCAAGCCTTTTCATCATTTACATCAGATCCGCCGGGTGCGCTGTACTCGTAGTAACCCATCCGGGGTGAAGCAAATGTTAATGCCCTACGGCGTTGCTCATTTAAGACTGTGCTGTTTAGATCGCCAGCATTAGATGTCCAAAACACTTGGGCATTTGGTCGGGCTCTTGTGATTGGTGTGACGGCTGCCCAAGTTGCCTCATCAATTTCTCTAAGCTCATCGACATAAAGTAAGTCGGCTGTAGATCCACGTGGGCCCTCGCTGGTTGCAGCTCTGATTGCATACTTGCGTAACCTCTGACATTTACCGCTACATGACTTTGGGTAGTGATGGCAGTAGACCTCAATTTCCTCTTGGCCATTAGTCCGGGATACGCGCTTGATCCGTTTACGCATCCAGTCAAGGCTCTCTGCCATGTCTACTGTTTGCTTAAATGTGTCCAGTGATAATTGTCGTGTCTGTGACATAGCAATCGTGTTTTTTTCACCAAAGATGTACAGCCCGGCAAGGATACGCATACGCATCATGTGCGTCTTACCATTCTGTCTGGCTACAAGCACACCTATTTGAGATCTTGCCCAAGTGCCGTCTTTGTTTACCTTTAGCGCGTCATCAAGTACATGCTTTTGCCAAGGCAGTAAAGGTACACCTAACTCATCCGCTAGCTGGCTTACTAACGGGCCCGCGCTTGGAAGTTTTAGCGGCGGGCTTTGTATTCTTGGTGTTGACGAGCCGTAGGAAATCCCCGACATATTCTGTCCCATCGTTTACATCTGTCTTTTTGCTGGCAGTTCGCGTTTCAGTTGTAAGGTGCAACTGCTGTAAGACACTTAAAAATCTACCACTTAATGCAGTGATGTCTTTTAGATCCGCGCCCATGTCAAAGGCCGTATCTAAAGCCAAGGCCACGCGCCGGGCGAGAGTGACGGCTGCCATGTCCGCAGGATCAATCCATTTAGCAGCTGCGATTGCAGATTCCAAGGATAGGTAGCATCCGATTGGGCGTATCTCGGGTACATCAGTTTCTTTTAAGGTCATGACGGTTGGCCGCCTGCCATTGGCGGGTCAATTCTGACCATTTGGGGAGAGATTACTGCA
>Ga0209087_1001177_pt1 | contig 15610 bp, 9 predicted proteins | sample S_130805_EF_Meta_FD_187321 | JGI IMG/M metagenome (GOLD analysis project Ga0209087, IMG submission 187321) | Freshwater microbial communities from Lake Simoncouche, Canada to study carbon cycling - S_130805_EF_MetaG (SPAdes) (version 2) | ecosystem: Environmental > Aquatic > Freshwater > Lake ... | reverse complement strand
TTATGCGGTTATTATCGGGAAACCCTTTAAAAATAATCGCATGTACTGCATTTTTTTTAGCTTGTTCAATGACAGCTTCCTGAGATAATCCGATGGACCAGATTTTAACCTGATAGCTGCCTTGAACACCTGTTCCAATCCCTTCAATTTCATATTTCCAGGCGTGTGTATTTCCATCATTGTTACGTTTTCCTTGTCCAAAGCTGATATTAAATCCTAATATCAAAAGAAGCAACACTTGAATATAAGCTGTTGATGTTTTCATTTTACCTTATTTCCGATCGTTACCTAATTTGTTTAATTAACATTCCAATTTGCACTTTCTCGGAATCACTAAATTTAGTTCCTTCGAGGCCTGATGCCAAAGGAGCTCCATTTTTATCGAGGTATTGGGCTGTTTTTTCATCGGCATTATATCGATTATCCCAAACCAGATTAGCGTCGGCTTTTAATTTCCCCAAACTTTTATAAGAGGTAAGACCCGTTTTAGCATTGTAAGTTAGTTCAAGGAGTTCAAAAGTCTCGCCACCTTCTAATCCCTCTTTCATTCCAATCTTTGCAGTGATTGGCGCTATTGAATAAATAGGTGATTTTGTCTTGAATACATCATTATCTTTTTGAAGTTCAGCAAAGGCATTATCAATATTTCTAACCAATGCAAGGTCAATGATTTGTTCCTCAGTTCTTGCTTCGCCAGCTTTAAAAGTGACTAAACTCTGATTATACTGAACACTTACGTATTCCAATTTGAAAATATTTGATTTTTTAAATGCCTCTGGATTTGCCCATAATTTTTCATAAAAAGTATTGGCGATACTTTCATTCCAGGTTAGTTTGTACAACCATGTTTTTGACAGCAACGTATAACCTTCTTTGGTTTTTTCATACGTTGCCTCTATTTGCTTTGTAGCCGATTTAACTAAAATCTGAGGCTTACCTGCCAGGGCAGCAATAGAGGCATCAGCGAACGCTCTGGCTACTGGTTCATTGGCATAAAAGGATAATTTGGTGAAGGTAACAAAGGTATTATTAATCAATTGTTCTCCTGCGTCACCTAATGAAGCCATTCCTCTCGCTTGCCCCTTTGCGATATTCGCCTCTATTTCACTGGCATTATATAAACCTCTTTCCTGAATGAGTTGCATATTAAATTTGCCTTTATCATTCATATTAAACCATTTCGACACCACTTTTTTAGCTATATCATTCGATTCAATGTATTTATCTAATTTGATTTTATACAGTTGTTTTTCATTGGGTAAAATGATAGCCAAGGTCTGTTTCTCGTCTAAATATCGCAATGATTTTTTTGCCGTTTCAGCTATTAAAATTTCAACTTTTCCTTTAACGGTGTCTTTTAAAAATCCAGCTTTTAGCAAATCGTCATCGGTCGGATTGATATCAGCAATGTTTATACTGGTTAATGGTGCCCCATGTTTATTGTACTTGTCTGGAAAAGGTGCCTTATTCCAGGAATTTATTACCGTCTCTTTACTAGGGAAATTTTCAGATTCGATTAAAACCATTTGTAAAGTGCTTCTCCTGAATTTGTCATCCAATGTAGGAGATTGAGCGCTTAGGTTAAAAATGACTAAGGTGAAAAACAAAATGATAAGAATGTTTTTTCTTGTTTTCATAATACTGTGGTCTTTAATAAATATTTTTATTTTAAAAGCCCAAGGTATTTGGTTAACACGTAGAAAACTAATTATATTAGGGGAATTGGTATTTCCCCTATCTAAGTATTTTTATTCCCCTATTTTAAATAACTGTAATTCAATGGTTTGAAATATTTAGTTTCTAATTATAATTTTTAATAATTTGGTCGATTCCTACTTTATTTGCTCTGCACCAGATACATCGCCCGTCTTGATACCTATTATTTCACCTAAATTTAGGGGGGTTAAAGTTGAAATTGATATTTTTTCTTGTCCTAATTTGTCGAAAAAATGCCAGTTGGTATTATTAGGAAATATTTTTTCAATTTGTAAAATCATTTTTTTGAGTAAAACCATGTCCAAGGTGGTAACACTTCCTGAGTTATTTACATCTGCAGCTACAAAACTATATTTTGAAATTAATGGGCGAATTCCCAATATATGCCGGTTAATTAGTAACAAATCATAGGTGCTAATACCCGCTAAATATTGCGATTCCTTAGAAATTTGAAGGGTGTAAGCAGTGTTTGGTTTTACTCCATCCAACTTAAAATCACCTTCATTATTGGTAGATGTGGTTAATTCATTTGTCCCGGCTAGTTTTATGCGAAATCCACTGTAATTATGGCCAGGACTCAAGGATATTTTACCTGAAATACTAATGTTCTCCGCTTTACATAGTGAAAATTTATCTTCAAGTTTAACATATACTTTGCAATATGTGGTGTTCCCTTTGCTATCAACCTGGTATAACCGAAGTGCCGTAAGTGGTTGATTGTAATCATTGCAATTCAGTGTGATATATTTATTTTCCTCACTTTGATAGAGTGGTTTAAAAGATAACGGAAAGGTATCGCGAACGAGATAAAAATGCAATAAACCGGAGCAATCTAAATTATTTAACATTTTATCTTGAAGAAAATCGGAGTAATGAATTGTTGCCGTCGGTAAATTCAAATTAGATAATACTAAAGGTGTAGATAATTGTTGTACACATATAAAAGGTACAATAGTTTTATCGTTAACGGAAAATGAAAGGGTGTCCGTTGTGGCATTTCCACAGGCATCGGATAGGGTAATGCTTGCTATGTATGGGCCTTCTGAAAAATCACCTAAACTTAATTGACAGGTGTCTGTTTTGAAAATTCCTGGAAAATCTACATATTCTTTAATTAGTTGACCTGTCTGCCTGGTTCTAATTTGAACCTTTTTGCCTTTAAAAATAGTATTTGAACAATCATCTTTACAAGTGAATGAAAATGAAATGTTTGCCTTACAATCGGACGGTCTTAGATTAAAATCTTTTTGGTTGTTCTTTATGATTGTTGGCGGAATATCGTCTGTTACCGAAATAATTTGGGTGTACTGCCAGGCAAAAGTCTGTTCTCCTGCGCAGGATGCTGTTTTTACTGGTATGAAAGACGAAAGAGGAATTTGATCTAAATTTCTAGTAGTATTTGTATATAATTGATTATCAACAGGCATTTTTTCAAATCGAAATGTTTGTTCTTTTCCGCCTGATCTTGGTAAAATTCTAGCATATTCCATTGGATCTGCTTGCTCACAATGAAACTGATTTGGAAGCATACACCAGTTTATAAAAGTGGCAGTTCTATATATTTTAAAGCAATTATCCGATGTGATATCAGAATAATAAGATTTATCCTTGTAACTAATTGCAATTAAATCACAGGCATTTTCCTTCCAGATGAATTCATTTTTTGGTTGTAACTTAGCTAAACAGGTAGTTGTTTCGTCTTGAGGAACGGTAAATGAAAAAGAATGATTTGCCCGGATTGTTATTCTTTGTTTGGCAATGTGCCTGAGGGTATCTCCCGTTTTTTTAACTTGAACCAGTGTCCAGACTCTATCAATATATCCAGTATCACAACTCAGATTTTTTTCTAAATGATATAAAACAACAGGCTGGCAACTACCACTGATTATTTCAGGAAATCCAAATAAGGCATTGGAAGAAATGGGGTCTTCCAGTTTTTTAATTCTTTCTTTATCCGTTCCATCTATGTAATTTACCCAAGAAGGATTTGTAATAGAAGGTAAAGTGGGAGGATTTATTTTAGGTGCAGAATTATCTTCGACGATAATTATGGTATGATTCCAATCCCAGTTTGGGTTTAAAGTAAGCCTTCTTGTACCTGTTAAATCCAGAATTTGGATAAAATCGGCTGCCCAAAGCTCAGCAGCAACTTTTTTTCCAACATCGTCACAATGAAATGAAACATAAGGCATTCCCCTTGGGGTAAAAAATGAACCGTCCGAAGTGATTTCAAAATCTTCTAAATCAACTATTCCATTAGGCTTTCCACTATGGCTGAATAAATCATAATCCATATTTTTCAATAAATACTGTTGAATATATTCACTGGATATACTCCGGCGCATGTATAAAGAATCTAGGAAACAAGCATCATAGGAACCATCATTTATGTCCTGAACATAAATCCTGGCTTCTCCATTTTCCCCATTATATTTGTTTTCACCCGTAACATTCCATTTTGTGATGGGGAGAGAAATATTAAGCTGTCCTTTGGTAATTAATCTTGGCTTAACTTTATCATAAACCAAGAAATATAAGGTATCATGCAGGGTGTTGTAACAACCGTCTTGTGCAGAAATGACTAGTCTATGATATCCAACTGGAATTTTATCAATCATTTCCCCTCCTGAGGGCATCGGTGAAACCGGATAATTTACATCGGTGAAATCGGGATAAGTTTTAAAATAGGGGCTATTAAATTCCCAGGCAGTTTGTACTTTAAATTGCAAATTTAGATCGTATCTGGAGGAACAATCATCACTAATTGTCCAATTAAAAAGGGTTCCTAAAAGTTTGTCATCACCGCCATCGGGTAAATATAATTCCCCATAACAACCATGAGATAATGAATCAAAGGGAAGCACGGGTAAGGCTAAATATTCATCGTCGGTAGTGGGCTTACTGTGTCCCAAAATCGGTAAAGAGCCATCCAAAGCAATAGAAAAAGGAGGTGAAGAATCTTTATAGGTTAGATAAAGGGTATCTTTTAAAATGGCAGCGCTACATTTATCCGTAATATGCACTACTATTTCGGAGAGAGAACTTCCTGGGCAACCCTGAAAAGTTTTTACAGCAAATGCCCACGAAAAATCATCACTTAAATCGAATAAACTTACTTGACTTGCATTTCCATTAGGTAAATAATAGTCTGCCAAATAGTGGTCTTTGGTAAAAGAAATAATGTCAGCTTCAGAATAATTCCCACAATCATTATAGACAATAGTATCCGGAATGCCACAAGTTCCAAGACCCAAATAGGAGCCCAAAACACCAAACGAGGTTAAATTTGAGGGGCCAAAATCATTGAAGGTATTTGGCGGAGTTACATAACTACAATCCTTATTTAATAATGGTTTTCGAAAATAAATGATCTGTGTAATAGAGCGGATATTACCTCTTTCGTCGGTGTAAAAGAAGGTGCGAAACAAGGTGTTTTCAAATTCACCACAGGGAGTAAAATCAAGCCGATCCGTTACAGAAATACGCTGTAATCCCCCACAACTATCAGGGGCCATTATGGGTTTACCTGTGTAATAAAATTCATATATATCCATCCAGGTTGAAGCAACATTTTCAATCTTTGACATATCATGCCTCCATAAGACCAAGGTATCGAAATTTAACCAGGTGATGGAATCAGTTGCTGACCAGTTTGGTGGAGTATAGTCTTTTGTAATTAGAGTTCCTGAGCAAATTAAGATACCAGATGAGGAAAAAACACCATATTTCCATCCTGATACAGGACTGATTCCATCCACTATTGCCCCATTTGAAGGATTGTTATCATTGATACTAATGAAAGCGCCAACTGGAATAGGGCCTGTCATTAATTCATTTAATGAAATAATTCTGCTACAGGCATTCGGCATGGGAACTTGTATACTTTCTACGCAGCCATTAGCATATAGTCTATCATTCAGCATTATACAGATGATAAAAATATATAATAAGTAATGGCCTGCTTTTCCCATATATAAAAGAACCAAAGTCTTTTAGAATTCAAAGAGTAAATATAGTAAAATATGCTTTCCATTCCAGCAAAACGATGATACGGGTTATGTTTTATGGCTAAATATAAAATAAAAATAAATATTCTACTAATCATATAGGATATATAGATATAATAATTATTTTTGCTTTTGAAAAGATAAATAAATCACATGCAGAGTTTTAGAACAGAACTGGAAAATCCGATCGTTGAAAAGGATATCATTGACTTAGAGAAAAAAATTTATGCCTTTCAGCATGGTAAAATAGGGGAGGAAAAGTTTAGAAGTCTCCGGCTGGCAAGAGGAGTTTATGGTCAGCGGCAGCCTGGCGTTCAGATGATTCGTATAAAAATTCCAATGGGTCGCTTTACTGCTAAGCAGTTAAAGAGGATAGCTGATGTGTCAGATGAATTTTCTACAGGGAATTTACACATTACAACTCGTCAGGACATTCAACTACATTACGTTCAGTTAAATAGAGCTCCTGAATTGTGGGCAGCATTAGAGAAGGATGAAATAACGTTGAGAGAAGCTTGTGGCAATACCGTTAGAAATGTAACTGCCTCCATTTTTGCTGGTATTGATCCCCAGGAGCCATTTGATGTTACTCCATTTGCGGAAGCTTTTTTTACCCATTTTCTTAGAAATCCAATTTGTCAGGAATTAGGGCGTAAAATAAAAGTAGCCTTTTCCTGTTCAAACGATGATACGGCCTATACCTTTTTTCACGATTTAGGATTTATCCCAGTGATTGAAAAAGGGAAAATGGGTTTTAAAATGTTACTCGGTGGCGGTATTGGCGCACAACCAAGAAGTGCGGATTTATTATATGATTTTATAGAAATAGATGAATTCTTACCTATTTCTGAAGCAATTATAAGGGTATTCGATCGATATGGAGAGCGAAACAAGAGAAATAAAGCCAGATTAAAATTTTTAATAAAAGAAGTTGGGATCGCCCAGTTTATGAAATGGGTTGCTATCGAAAGAAAAGCAATGAAGGAAATTCCAGCAATTATAAGACAAAAGGAAAAAACTTTTCCTGTATCTAATCTTTTTACCCTATTACCCCCAATCGATTTACAATATGAAAAATGGTTAAAGACCAATGTTTTTAAACAAAAACAAGCGGGTTTATTTGCCGTCGGTATTCCCATAGAAAATGGAAATTTCTCTTCTGACGTTGCGAGAAAACTAGCCGATATTATTTCAATATATGCAGGAGACGATAGTCGTTTTTCTCCTTCTCAAAGTATTTTGCTCCGTCATATTCCGGAAGAAAATTTGGTTGCTATTTACAATGCATTGAAAAAGATAAATTTAGCAAGGCCTGGGTTTAATAGAATCAATGACATTGTTGCTTGTCCGGGAACAGACACCTGTAATTTAGGTATTGGGAGTAGCATGGGATTAGCTGAAGTATTGAAAAATGTGATTGAGGAGGAATATGATGATGTCATCACTGACCATGATATTTCCATAAAAATAAGCGGGTGTATGAATGCTTGCGGGCAACATACCATTGCAAATATTGGCTTTCAAGGAATGACCATTCAGCAAGGGGATCATGTTGCACCGGCCACTCAGGTGCTTCTTGGTGGAGGACTGTTAGGTAACGGATTGGGACGATTTGCCGATAAGGTGCTTAAGGTTCCATCCCGAAGAGTTCCAAACGTTTTACGTTGGATTCTAGATGATTTTAAGACAAATCGCCTTGAAAATGAAGATTTTAATCCTTATTATGATCGTAAATCAACGGATTATTTTTTCCAGAACTTAAAATTATTTTCAGATATCACGCAGTTGCAACCCCTTGATTTTATTGATTGGGGAAATGAAGCCCAATATGAAAAAGCCATTGGGGTAGGAGAATGTGCGGGAGTAATGATCGATTTAATACAAACATTACTTATTGAGGCGGACGAATTATTGGAATGTGCCATTCTTGCATTTGAAGATCAGCGTTGGAGCGATTCCATTTACCATGCTTTTTCAGGTCAAATAAGGGCAGCAAAAGCCATTTTGACAACTAAAAACGCAGCTACTAACTCCCATGAATCCATAATTCAAAGTTTTGATAATTATTTTCCAGATTATTCGAACGAAAAAGGCATTACCTTTTTACAAAATATAGATAAAATAAATAAAGAAGAACCAAGTGAAAATTTTGCATCAACCTATTTAAATATTTCCAAAGAATCGATTCATTGGATAAAAAATCAAAGAAATGAACAAGTTAATTAGGGGAAATATTCTTTTGGTAGGAGCTGGCCCAGGCGATCCTGAATTAATTACATTAAAGGGAATTAAAGCAATTAAACAGGCTACTTTTATATTATATGATGCACTTATCCACAAAGATTTATTAAAATATAATCGAAGTGCAATCAAATTATTCGTAGGAAAGAGAGCTGGTATTCATTCTATTTCACAAAGGGAAATTTCTTTGAAAATGGTTGAATTAGCTGGTAGAGGAGAGCGGGTAGTGAGACTAAAAGGGGGTGATGTTTTTGTTTTTGGCAGAGCAAGTGAAGAATTAACTATGGCCAGACTGGCAGGGATAGAAACAGGGGTTATCCCAGGAATTTCTTCCTTTAGTGGCATAAGTTCCAGTCATAAAATACCCCTGACCCAACGAGGCATTGCAGAAAGTTTTTGGGTAACTACGGGTACAACGGCAGACGGAAAAGTCTCCGGTGATATGGTACATGCAGCCAGATCGACCGCGACGGTTATTGTGTTTATGGGACTTGGGAAAATAAATGAAATATGCGCTATTTTTAAGAAACACAAACCGCTTGATTATCCAGTTGCTGTCATTTCGAAGGGTACCTTACCAGAGGAAAAAACGATTTTATCTACCATAGAAAATATTTCCTTTCAAATAGAAGAAAATGAGATGGAGGCACCCGCTCTTTTTATATTTGGTCCTGTTTTGCATTCAGACATCGTAGCATTAAAAAATCAGGTTAACTTAGATTACGTTCAAGCATGAATACCTTATATCCCATTTTCATCAAACCAGAAAATATACGAATATTACTCATTGGGGGTGGAAATGTAGCCTTAGAAAAGCTTACCTTTTTATATAAATCCAGTCCGCAGGCAGTTGTCACGCTAGTGTCGCCCATGATTAGACCAGAAACATTAAATTTTATTGAAGACAAAGAGGTAACCATTATCAATGAAAAATACAAATTGGTCTTTTTAAAAGGCCATCAATTAGTGATAGCCACCACAGACGATAAGGAAGTAAACAAGCAAGTTTCCCTGGACGCAAGAAGGGAAGGAATTTTAGTAAATATAGCGGATACGCCAGTATTATGTGACTTTTATTTAGGTGGAATTGTAACCAAAGGTCATTTAAAAATAGCCATTTCTACACAAGGGAAATCACCCACATTTGCTAAAAGAATGAGAGAATGGCTGGAAGCAATCATTCCAGCGGAAATAGACGACTCATTGCAAACCCTTTATGCTGTGAGAAACAAATTAAAAGGAGATTTTTCCGTCAAATTGAAGCGGATGGACGAAATAACGGCCGCATTTATTCCTGAAAAGGAATAACTTTGCAGGCTAAATTTCGACACATGAAAAAATTTGCGCTCATAGGTGCATCGGGATACATCGCACCACGACACATGAAAGCCATTAAAGAAACGGGAAATGATCTGGTCGCTGCAATGGATAAATTTGATTCTGTCGGTATTATAGATAGTTATTTCCCAAATACTCAGTTTTTTACTGAGTTTGAGCGTTTTGACAGACACGTTGAAAAACTCAAAAGAGAACAGCAACAATTAGATTTTGTAAGTGTTTGTTCTCCAAATTATCTCCATGATTCTCATATTAGGTTTGGACTCAGAGTAGGTGCTGACGTGATTTGTGAAAAACCTATTGTGTTAAATCCTTGGAATATTGATGCCTTACAGGAGATAGAAAAAGAGACGGGAAAAAAGGTCAATACCATTTTGCAATTGCGACTTCATCCAAGTGTTATTGCCTTAAGGGAACGAATTCGCCAACAGCCAAAGGATAAAAAATGGGAGGTTGACCTTTCCTATATAACATCTCGGGGAAACTGGTATTTTACAAGCTGGAAGGGCGAGCTTCCTAAATCGGGTGGTATTGCAACCAATATAGGCGTCCATTTTTTCGACATGTTAAGCTGGATATTTGGCAGTGTTCAAGAAAATATAGTTCATGTTCAAACACATAATACGGCTGCTGGTTTTTTAGAATTTGAAAATGCACGGGTTCGCTGGTTTTTGAGTGTCGATTACAATACCATTCCTGAGGAATTTAAAGCAAAAGGAATGCGCACTTTCAGGGCCATAACCATTGGAGGAGAGCAATTTGAATTTAGCGAAGGATTTACCGATTTACATACCATCAGCTACAAGGAGGTTTTAGCCGGAAATGGTTTCAGTCTCGAAGATACTCGCAGTTCCATCGACACCGTTTATGCGATAAGAAATGGCACCCCCATAGGATTAAAAGGAGATTTTCACCCGGCATTATTGCCTTAGGGACAACCAGGTACTTTAGGGGTAGTTCTATTGTGGTTGGCCGTTATTTCGGCGAATTTTAAGGTGCTTTGGTAGTGGCGGCATCAAATGCTATTAAGATGCGCCCCCTATGGGGTCAATTATATTCACACGGTCGAGGAATGCGCAAACGCAAGGGAACTACCCTCCCAACAAATAATTTTCTTTACATTATTTAGGATAACTACCTAAAATTAAGTATATTCGTATAGTGTTACTCTCGTAATTTTAAAATTTATCCATTGAAATAAAATTTCATTAAATCTTAGTTTTGGGAAAATGCTTAAGTCATATTTAAAAGGTGTATTTACTTTTTTATTCTTTTTTATTGCTTTATCTCCAGCTCTTACCCAAAATAAGTCACCAAAAGAAAGTAATAATAAATTATTTGTTTTTAGTAAATTAAAAAGTATCCTTAAGGATAATCCGGATTCTTATCTAAAAGAGTATTTAGCAGCAGAAAAAAATCTAATAAAGAAAGGACAAAAAGAGGATCTGACAAATCTTTATTTTTTCCATGTAGATTACTTATATGAGACCGATTCCTACGATGCAATGATTAGGACCTTGCACCAAATTCGGGAATTATTAAGTCAGGAAAGGGAGATGGAGATTATCCCTACTTATCTATATCTGGCCTCGGCATTTCACTATAAAGGGAACTATGATTCTCTGTTATATTGGCATAATAAAACTAGCCGCTTGATAAAGCCAAATTCTCCATTCTATGGAAAATATCTGAGTATTGAGGGGTACTTATGCAATTATAACGGGAACTATACAACGGGTATTGAGAAGCTTTTAAATGCTTTAATCATATTTGAATCCGATGAGGATGAAAAAAATCTTGCATCAACTTATACAAATCTTGCCTATTTATATGGCCGAATTGAAAATGTTAAAAATCAGCAATATTACCTCAAAAAGGCATTAATTATTAATAAAGCACTCGGACACAACTACCATCTTATTCAAAACTACAATAACCTGGGAAGTAATTATAAGCAACAAAATAACATTAAGGAAGCTCTTTATTATTACGATTTAGCTTACCAAGCTCTTAAAAAGTTAAATTATCCTCTTTTATTAGCTCAAAACCTTACGAATAGGGCAAATATTTTTGAAAAAACAGGAGATTATCTCCAAGCGGAGAAACTTTTTTTGGAATGTGAAAATATTTGTAAATCATATAATATACCCTATGGTCAAATGCTTTCAAGTTTAAACCTAGGTAATCTTTATCGCTTACAGAAAAATTATATAGCAGCAAACGAGCGATTGAATGATGCACTAAAATTTACTAAATTATTAAAAACCAGGAAGGAAGAGGCGCAAACTTTTGAACGATTATCCTGGCTTGCCAGAGATATGCAAGAATATAAACTGGCATATAATTATCAATCCACATTTCATGTTTTGAATGATAGTATTGTGAATGAAGCAGTTAAAAAAGAAGGGAATGAACTGAAAGAGAAATACGAAAGTGAAAAAAAGGAAAAAGAAATTCTTACCCTTTCTAAACAAAAATTATATAACCAATATCTCATCCTACTATTAATATTGACGGTTTTTATTTTGCTGCTGATTGTGCAGTGGTGGCGTAACAAGCATAATTTAGCACTGAAAGAAAAGCAGAAACAGCAATTAAGCGAATATTTTTTAAGGGAAACTTTAGAAATTAAAGAAAAGGAACTTACCTCACAAGTTGCCATATTAGTGCAATTGCAACAAAAAATGGAGGATTTAAGGTTGAACGCCTCCAAAATTATCATTGAAAATATACCAGAACAGGACAAAATAAAGTATATGAATACATTGTTTTACAAGAATCCAATTATGGAATTAAAAAATAACTTTGAACTAAGGCTAAGCTCTAACAACGAAGATTTTTTCAAAGTTCTGCTTAGTAAATACCCGGATCTTAGCCCCGCAGAACTTAAATTATGTGCATATCTTAGACTTAATCCCTCTACCAAAGATTTATCACTAATAATGAATAGGAGTATGCGTACCGTAGAGTCAACCAGAGCGAATATTCGAAAAAAGATGAACCTTAATCCGCACGATAATTTAGTTACACATCTTGTTTCTTTTTCTAATCATTAAATGGCCATTTCAAATCTTTAAAAGCTTGCAATTCGGGAATATAATTCCTATATTGCATAAAAAATGCCATGATTTTTCGAACAGCAACGTCTAAAGTTCAATTTTTGGCTCATCAATTTAAAGCAGTAGCGATTATTGGACCGCGGCAGTCAGGTAAAACGACGCTGGCAAAGTTTGTTTTCCCGGAAAAAGTGTATGTCAATTTTGAAAATCCGGACACTCGTTTATTTGCAACAGAAGATCCGAGAGGTTTTTTGTCAAATTACCCGGATGGCGCTATTTTTGATGAAGCCCAGCGAGTACCTGCGCTCTTTTCCTATCTGCAACAAATACTCGATGAATCGACAACAAATGGACTATTTATCATCACGGGCTCGAATAATTTTCTATTACAAGAAAGCATTTCACAATCTTTGGCAGGACGTGTTGCTTACCTCACCTTACTACCGTTAACATTAGACGAAATTGGGGAACAACATACCAGTTGTAATGAATTATTAGTGAGAGGAGCCTATCCTGGTTTGTATAAAGAAGCAATCGATCCTAATACCTGGTATGCAAATTACATCAGAACCTATATAGAACGGGATGTCCGTCTCATCAAAAATATCAATAATTTACTGACTTTTGAGCGATTTCTAAGGCTTTGTGCCGGAAGGGTGGGCCAATTGCTGAATATGCAAAGCTTAGCCATTGAAGTTGGCGTAGATGCAAAAACCATAAATACATGGTTTGGTATTCTTGAAACGACATTTGTTGCCTTCCGTTTGCCACCATTCCATAAGAATTTCAATAAGCGGTTGGTTAAAATGCCTAAATTATATTTTTATGACACAGGTCTGGCCGCCGCACTTTTAGGTATAGAAAACAGCAAACAACTTGAAGTAAACTCGTTTAGGGGTTCATTATTTGAAAATTTTGTCGTCCTCGATCTAATCAAAAGAAGATTCAATCAAGCCAAATCATCTAATCTCTTTTTTTGGCGTGATAGCGCGGGTAATGAACTCGACCTATTGATTGATCAAGCGGAGCAATTGATTCCGATAGAAGTAAAATCTGGCCAAACGGTAACCCCTGCTTTTTTCAAAGGGCTAAATTATTGGCAAAAACTGACCGGCTCAGAAGGAGGCTTTGTCATCTATACTGGAAATCAGATGGAGAAAAGAAGTCAAGGGAGGACTGTTCTCCCATACACAGATTTAGCAAAGTTACCCATGTGAGTTTTTCAAATCAGTCCGTAGAGACGAATCACGCTTCGTCTTGGTTTATAAAGGACAATACTAATATTTACCTCCCATGGCACGGAAACAAAATTTTGAATGGTTTGGTAATACCGATCTATTCGTGTTTCCTACCTTGATGGGATTTTGGGGATAAACCTGGTTTTGGGTTTTCTGACGCGAACAAGACGATTCATGCATCGTCTCTGCGTTCCTCCTAACCAATATTCACCTCCCATGGTATTGACACATACATTTAAAATGGCTTTGATTTATTGTCTATCACCTTGGTTCCCACACATCGACTTTTCTTCGAAATATTTCCAATAATTTCTAACCTAAGTTAGGAATGAACTATTTTATTCTAAAATTATCATTATTATTGCATTATATTTTTGTATTTACACTACTCAATATTGCGCTACCTGGAAGAGAACTTTGCGACTCATCTGGGCGAAAGCTTACAAAATCCATACATTAAATAGAAATTTTTGATACTAGATCAGTTATTTTCAGGAAAAATTCGACTACGGTTATTAACCCGGTTTCTTCTTAATCCGAGTACAACGGTTTTCCTCAGAGGATTAGAAAAGGAGCTGGACGTTAGCAGCAACACCGTCAGACTGGAACTTAGTAAGTTGTCTGACATGCATCTCATTGAAGAAAGGGAAGACGAGGGGAACGGAAAAACAAAATTGTTTTCGGCGAATATTAAGCATCCCTTATTTAAATCACTTCGGGGCATCATTTTGCAACATGTTGGTATTGACCAGATAATAGATCAGGTTTTAAATCAGCTGGGCAATGTAGAGAAGGTATATTTAACAGGCGATTTGGCGCTCGGAAGAAATTCCCCTTTTATTGATTTGATTTTAGTTGGAAACGTGGATAGAGCCTATCTTTTTCGTTTGACGGAACGGGTAGAAAATCTGATTGATAAAAAAATTAGAATCGCTTTGTACAAAACAGAAGAATTTCAGGAGGAAAAATTAAAGGAGGTAGGTATTTACATGAATTTGCTTGATTAAAATAGGAAGTTTGAAGAATATCGGCAAACAACTCCGAGTAACAAAGGCCTTACATAAATATTGACCAATTTTAAAGAATGTGATTAAATTAAATTGGGTTAATATTAAAAATACACTATATTTGCTAATGCACTGACGTAAAAACACGCATTTTTACTACTCAATATTGCGCTACTTTGAAGAGGCATCTGCGACTCATCAGGGCGAAAGCGTGTTAAAAAAGAACAAAACAGCTATTTTTTCAAGCTAATAAACCAGAAAAGGTTACCATTTTACACATGCCAAGACCATCCATAAAAAATAATTTCCAAAGAGTCTGGAGAAATCTATCTAAGAGAAGAAAGATTTATTTCATTCTACTTCTTGGTCTTATGACGGTCGCATCCTTCATGGAAGCTATTAGTATTTCGGCTGTTTTGCCCTTTATTGCAGTATTATCAAATCCAGAAAAAGTATTTACCCACGAGGCAGCTCAATTGTTTATTAAAATATTAGCCATAAAATCCCCTGAGGAACTACTTTTTCCTTTCACTATTGCATTCGGTCTTTTGATATTTATAGGGATATCCCTCCGCTTGGTTTTACTTTGGGCACAAACACGCATTGGGTTTGGCACATCTGCTGCTTTTAGCAGTAGTATATACATGCGTACTTTATATCAGCCCTACTCAGTGCATGTCTCCAGGAATAGTAGCGAGGTCATATCAGGAATTACAAATAAAGCAGCAGCCATATTAACTTATTTGATAACACCGTTGATGAATCTCATTTCATCAAGTGTTACCATTATGGCTATTATTATTACTTTGTTCACGATAAATCCTTTCGTTGCCTTAACCGCATTTCTTGGATTTGGTGTGTTGTATGCGGGAATTATATTATTGGTAAAAAAGCAACTTTCAGCAAATTCAATTGTCCTGAGTCAAGAATCAATACAGATGGTAAAAGCTTTACAAGAGGGACTTGGAGGAATTAGAGATGTCCTTATTGATGGTACACAAGGG
>Ga0209087_1001175_pt1 | contig 15615 bp, 15 predicted proteins | sample S_130805_EF_Meta_FD_187321 | JGI IMG/M metagenome (GOLD analysis project Ga0209087, IMG submission 187321) | Freshwater microbial communities from Lake Simoncouche, Canada to study carbon cycling - S_130805_EF_MetaG (SPAdes) (version 2) | ecosystem: Environmental > Aquatic > Freshwater > Lake ... | reverse complement strand
CGGGTGTTGTTTGATTTACTCGTTTATCGGTGCATTGGGCAGATAAAACTGTTGCAACTAATAGTTGAAAGGGATTTGTATAATCTAACTCACATCTAATATTTGGATAGCTCTTTGTCAGCACACGATAGATCGCTTTAGCCCTAATTTTTTTATTCACGCTACTCTCTCGCATTTGCCAAGATTACGCTCATTGGTGTGTGCTTGCTTAAAGTTGTATTATCCTCACATGTCACAAAAAGATGAAGAAGAAGCGGTAAGACGGGCGCCAATTTTCACTGCCATCGATGAAGTTTCCGCCGCCAGCCTGCGTGCTTCTATGACTGCAATTAAAGTTACAAAAGGGCAAGTTATTTTTAAAGAGGGTGATGCTGGAGATAGATTATTTGTGGTCATTTCCGGTAAGTTAAAGTTAGGAACTTATTCAAATGATGGCCGAGAGAACTTACTTTCAATACTAGGACCGGGTGATATGTTTGGTGAGTTATCACTCTTTGATCCAGGGCCAAGAACTGCAACTGCAACTGCGGTAGTTGATTCAAAACTTTTAGCATTAGCTCATGATCAGGTAATAGGTTTAGTGAAAGAGCATCCAAAAGTTGCTCTGCAATTACTTAGACGACTAGCCCAACGTCTTCGTAAAGCAAATGAAGTTTTATCTGATTTAGTCTTTGCTGATGTGCCAGGCCGAGTTGCTAAAGCAATTATTGAGTTAAGTGAAAGATTTGGCACACAAAAAGATGATGGGCTACATGTTAATCATGATCTAACCCAAGAGGAGTTAGCTCAGTTAGTTGGAGCATCTAGGGAGACTGTTAATAAAGCACTAGCTGATTTTGCAACCCGTGGTTGGGTAAAGCTTGAGCCAAGAGCAGTAATCGTTTTAGATTATGAGAGATTGGTTAAGCGGGGACGTTAGTATTTTAAACTTAAGTGTGTTTATTTAATTTGCCCTGGTTACTGGATTAGTTTATTACTATAGTAAGGATTGACCTAATAAGAGAAACCTTGAGGAAAATGAATATCTCGAAAAGTGTGTTAATGATTAGCCATAGCACTAAGTCAGGTGGGGCCGCGCGAGCTTCCGAAAGGCTTTACTCATGTTTACTAAGCAGTAACCAAGAGGTTGAATTTGTTGTTGCAAGTAAATCTAGCGCTAATTTAGGCGTTAAGAAATTAAACTTATATCGAAGCCTACTCTGTTCTATATACTCCAGAGTTGATTTTAAGATCTGTAAATTTCTTGATCCATACAATAGCGAATGGCAATCTGGTGCTTTTATTGGATCGTTGAGTGCAAGATTTATTAATAAAAGCAAATTTGATGTGGTAAATCTCCATTGGCTCGGCCATGGGTTAATTTCATTAAGACAGATGAGAAAAATTACAAAACCTATAGTATGGACATTGCATGATGAATGGTCAATACATGCAATTTCACATTATCCAGAAACTAATTTTAATAAAAGTAATCGAAACCCACTATCACGAAAATTTTCTGAGGTGGTAAAACAAAATAGAATTAAGCAAAAAAAGTTATTTCTCTCACAAAATAATGTTTTTTTAGTGAGTTTAAGTAGCGAAATGGCAGCAAAATTAGTTGCTAAATTTCCTGAGAAAAGAGATAAGATATTTATAATTGCCAATCCTGTGGATCTGGCAAAATTTCACCCTGCAATCGAAAAAAATAATGAATATAAGTTGAATTTAATAAGTAAAAAACCTCTCGTTCTATTTTTAGGTGGAACTCAAGATAAGAGAAAGGGATGGGACTTGCTAGAAAAAGCGCTTGACTATACTAAATCGCCGTTTATTCTGATTGTCATAGGTGAACTATCAAGAAAACAATTAGGCAAGAATAATGATATTGACATTATCGCAATAGAAAAAATCTCAGATATAAATAGCTTGCGCCGCTTATACGTATCGTCACATGTTGTTATTGTTCCTTCGCGAATAGAAGGACTACCTCAAACTGCTACGGAGGCCTTAAGTTGTGGAACTCCAGTTGTAGGATTCGAGATCGGTGGCTTGTTAGATATTGTCATTAATAACCAAACAGGTTTTCTTGCAAAACCGTTTGACACTAAAGAGTTAGGTTTAGCTATAGACAAGATAGTAAACTTAGAAAAAAGTAACTTTATAAGTTATTGCAGAACTCTGGCTGACGATAATTTCTCATTTAAGGCAGTGTCTTCTAAGTACAACAGAGTTTTTAGCCAGGCCACAAACATCTAAATTAATCTTTAAATTTTTAATTACTTCTTGCTTCGATATACATCGATTCACTACCTTTTCTTGATAAACCTTCAGAGTTAATATCCAGTGGGTATATTGGAAAATCCGGCTCTGTAGATTTATGCGCACTTATCTTTTGAATATCACGAAATCCAGAATGACGGAGAAATTTCGATATCGAGTTGAAGTCGTGCACCCATAGATGCCTTTCTCCAGTAGCGGTTTTTAAAATATGATTATGTCTAAACCATTTTGGCAATAATGAAACTAGCAAGTAAATTACTTTCAACTCAATTTTATATTTTAATTTATAAAAAGTTACTCTTTTAAGTCGGTTTAAAATAAGGCTTCCAGCTAAACCCCTATGTTTAGATTCATGCCCGGTTCTTAAATTTATATATGAATTCAATTTAGGATCTTTACTAGCTTTTGAGTACCATTGGCTTAAAGATCCACCGCTTTCACTTCTTACGCACTGATCAATCATTTCAACAACATTAAACTCTGCAAATTCAAAGTTGCTAGAATCAATATTGCTTATATATTCCCTTGCGATATTCTCAAAATCTGGTAAGACTAAGCGAATTAAGCCATTTGGTTTTAAAACTCTCTTACATTCAGTAATAAACTCTAAAACTTGATCGAGATGTATATGCTCAATAAAATGAGAGCAATAAACAATATCAAAAGTGCTATTTTCGTATGGAAGCTTTTTTAATAGATCAACTTGTCGTACAAGTTTAGATTGTGGTGCAAAATCACAATTCTCCCAAATTTCTGAAACAATAAAGTGATCTCCGCAAGCCAAATTTAAATATCTCAAATGAGTCTTACCTCTACGACCATTTCAACTTCAACTGGCGCGTTAAGTGGAAGTTCGGCAACACCAATTGCTGTTCTGGCATGTTTACCATTTATCTCACCAAATAATTTAATAAATAGTTCGCTAGCGCCATTTATAACTCCTGGAATTGCAGTGAAGCCAGGTGCGCCATTCACGAATCCACCAACTCTAACTATTCGCTCTATCTGATCAATATCTACAACTAAAGTAATTGCAGCTAATGCGTTTAGTGCACAAACCTGCGCCATCTCTTTGGCTTCCTCAGGAGTCACCTCTTTGCCAACTTTGCCTTCTTTAACAATCTTGCCATCTACTAATGGAAGCTGCCCTGCAACAAAAACTAAATTACCAGTTCTAACTGCTGGCACATACGCCGCAATCGGAAGTGCAGCAACTGGAAGAGTTAAACCAAGGGACTCTAATTTTTCTTTTATACTCATTTAATCTCTCGTTTCATATAAGCAACTAATTGATCCCCGCCCCCAGGGGCTGGAATTACTTGTACTAATTCCCAACCATCAGAGCCCCAAGTATCTAGGATCGCTTTGGTTGCATGGGTAAGTAGTGGAACAGTTACATATTCATACTTCAATTAGCCACCTGTTTTTCTTATTAACATTCGGTCGGACTTGGAATCACTACTTATGATTTCTAAACTAAAATTAGTTTGTTCTTTTAGAAAACTATATGACTGACTATTTTTTCTTACATCAACCAAAATAATACTAGAATTTAGACTCATTTTTTGAATAATTGTACTCCAGTAATCTTCTAATGAGTAGTGAAAACCCCAAGAAATAAAAGAAATAATTAAATCTAAATGATTAGGAATTTTACCTGGATAATCTTTCTTTATTTCAATAGATTCGACTTTAACTTTAGAGCTATCAACATCATTTAGAAAATTTTTAGTTAAAAATAAAGAATTATAGTACCTATCAGAATTACCATGCCCATATGAAAGTGCTCTAATATTGAACTCGGAATTGTCCATTATGTATAAAGTAGAGCTATTGCTATGTTCTCTAACCCATTTTTTATGGTAACCACCTATTCCGACACCTATATCAAGAATTGTTAAGTTCTTCTCAGGAAATTCTTCAAGAATTAATTTACAAAGCAAATTTGATTCATTAACTGTTTCGATCTCATAAGCATAAAATACCTTATTATATGAGAGCGAGTGAAACAAAACATTTATGAAATTAAATTTATTCTTAGTTAATCTATTAAAATTTTTTAGTAAAATTGAATTTGATTTTTGAATGCCAGTTCTTTGGAGTAAAATCAATAGTGCCGTAAGAAAATTGTAAACATATTTCTTAAATCTCATTATCCACCATAACTTTTACTATATTTGAAACTAATCCACTATCTGCTTTACCAGCAATTTTAGGTTGTAATACCTTCATTACTAATCCCATACCAGCAGGACCTGATGCATTTGTTTCAGTGATTGCTTCCGTTATCAACTTCTTAATATCAGCCTCACTTAACTGCTCTGGTAGATAAAGCGCGATTACCGCTGCTTCAGCTTTTTCTTTATTAGCAAGATCATCTCTTTTTGCTTGGGTGTATGCCTCAACTGCCTCACGGCGTTTTTTTGCCTCACGAGATAAAACAGTAATTACTTCAGCATCTACTAAAACTTTGGCCGCCTTGCCAGCAACCTCTTCATTTGTAATGGCTGCAAGTAACATACGGATAGTTCCGCTTTTAACCTCATCTCGTGCGCGAATCGCATTAGTTAAATCTGTTTGTAGTTTTTCTTTTAGTCCCATAGCTGTATCTTCTCATGCCTATGGCATATAAAGTACGCAGATCTATCCTGCCCCTGCTACCAAAAGGGTCTAGTGATATCACTATTTTGCACTTTTCTGACCTTCATCTGCGCCCTGGTCAAAAACGTAAGATCGCTGATGTTAAAAGCTTTATCAGTTTAAAACCAGATTTAGTTATTTCTACCGGTGATTTCCTAGCCCATAAAGATGCAGTTGGGCCAGTGGTTAATGCCTTAGATGAATTACTTGATCTACCTGGTTTTTTTGTATTCGGTTCAAATGATTATTATGGGCCGAAGTTTAAAAATCCATTTTCTTATCTAAAAAAAGATAACGGCGTGCGAAACCTTGGTGACAAACTGCCGTGGCAGAGTTTACAAAAAAAATTAACAAGTAGAGGCTGGAAAGATTTAAACCATTATAAGGTGAAAATAAAGGTGAATGGAGTCATAGTTGAAGCTCGTGGCACAGATGATGCCCACCTTGAGTTAGATAACTATCCGTTGGTGGCAGGTGCGGCAAGTAAGAGCGCTGATATTTCAATTGGTGTAACACATGCTCCATATGAGCGAGTACTTGCTGCAATGGCTATTGATAGATTAGATCTAATATTTGCTGGACATACTCATGGCGGACAAGTTAGATTCCCATGGCTAGGTGGAAGTAAATCAATTACGACAAATTGTGATTTAGAAAATTGGCGTTCCCGCGGTGTTACGAGAGTAAATAATGAGCCTTGGTTAAATGTTTCAGCAGGTATTGGAATGAGCCCATTTGCACCAATTAGATTTGCTTGCCCACCTGAAGTATCACTTATTACCTTAACTGCGTAACTTCTGATTTTAAGATTTAGATTTAACTTTTTCTATATCAGCATCTACCATTAACTTTGCAAGTTCTTTCCAATGTGTTTTTGCTTTCCAGCCAAGTATTTTTTTAGCCTTTGAAGGATCACCAATTAATGCATCGACCTCAGTTGGCCTCACATATCTCTTATCTACCTCAACATAATCTTTGTAATTGAGTCCAACATGCTCAAATGCTGCCTGAGCAAAATCACGTACCGTCGCGCCCACACCAGTTGCAACTACATAATCACATGATTGCTTTTGTTGCAGCATAAGCCACATAGATTCCACATACTCTTTGGCAAAGCCCCAGTCGCGGGTAGCATCTAAATTACCAAGATATAACTTATCTTTACTTCCAGTAGCGATTTTTGCTACGGCACGAGTTATCTTACGAGTTACGAAAGTTTCACCACGTCTTGGTGATTCATGGTTGAATAAAATTCCATTTGTTGCATGGACTCCATAAGCTTCTCGGTAATTAACTGTTGACCAGTAGGCCATTAGTTTTGCAGCAGCGTATGGACTTCGTGGTCTAAATACCGAATCTTCATTTTGTGGTGGTGGAGTTGATCCATATAACTCACTAGTACTTGCTTGGTAATAACGGCAGTGAACGCCAGATGCTCTAATTGATTCAAGTAACACAACTGCTCCAACAGCATCTACTTGCGCTGTGTACTGAGGCATTGTAAAAGAGACTTGAACATGTGATTGTGCCCCAAGGTTATAAACTTCGGTTGGTTGAATTTGATGTATTAAATTAGTCATATTCACGCCATCAGTTAAATCTCCATAATGCAAAAAAAGCTTTGGATTTGGTGTGTGTGGGTCTTGATAGATGTGATCAATTCTTCCAGTGTTAAAAGAGCTTGATCTTCTTATCAAACCATGAACTTCATAACCTTTTTCTAGAAGCAACTCAGCTAAGTAGGAGCCATCCTGACCTGTTACTCCGGTAATAAAAGCTTTTTTTGATGCCACGCTTCTCCTTATTTATTTTCTAGATACCACTCTACAGTTAACTTAATACCTTGATCTAGATTAATTGTTGGTTTCCAGCCCAAATTGGTAATTTTTTGAATATCTAGAACCTTTTGGGGAGTCCCATCTTCCTTGGTCACGTCCCAATCTATGCTGCCTGTAAACCCAGTATTTTTTGCTATTTTTTCAGCTAGCTCTGCGATAGTTAAATCAACTCCAGTTCCGATATTTATCTGCTGATCTGAGTCATAACTATCTAGGCAGACAATAATTGCTTTAGCTAGATCATCAACATGCAGAAGCTCTCTTTTAGGTTTGCCAGTTCCCCACAATTTAACTGAAGTTGCATTAGATTTTTTTGCCTCAATAAATTTACGGATTAACGCTGGAAAAACATGGCTACTCTCTAAATTAAAATTATCATTAGGACCATACAAATTAGTTGGCATAACACTTATCCATCTATGGCCAAACTCTTTTCGATATGCTTTAATTAACTCGATTCCGGCAAGTTTTGCTATTGCATAAGCTGAATTGGTCGATTCAAGTGCACCAGTTAAAACATACTCCTCTTTGATTGGTTGAGGACAGTTTTTCGGATAAACACAACTAGATGCTAGGAATACAAATCTTTCAACTTTAGCACTGTGAGCAGCATCGATTAAATTTGTTTGAATTCGAATATTTTCTGATAAAAATTCAACTGGATAATTATTGTTAGCTGAAATTCCACCAACTTTAGCGGCTGCATCAATGACTACATTTGGTTTAAGTTCATTCAAGTAGTTAAATGTAGCGTCACGATCAAGTAGATCAAGCTCTTTGCTAGATATTCCAACTACTGGCTTACCTATACTGGTTAATTCCTTGAAAATTGCAGAGCCAGCAAGACCAGTCGCACCAGCAACTAAAATTGTCATATCAATAGCCTAGCGCGAGTAACTAAAACTCAGCTGCTACTAACTCTGCTATCTGAGCAGTATTGAGGGCGGCGCCTTTTCGAAGATTATCCCCGCAAACAAATAGATCTAGAGCATTTGGATCATCTAGTGATTTTCTAACTCTTCCTACCCAAGTTGGATCAGTTCCAACTACATCTGCTGGGGTTGGAAACTTATGATTTTCTGGATCATCGATTAACTCAATACCAGCCGCATTTTTAAGCACATCTTGGGCTACCTGCCTAGATACTTCCTTTTCAAAGATTGCATGAACAGCTAGTGAGTGAGTTGTTAGTACTGGAACTCGAACACATGTGGCAGATACCTTTAAATTATCAATTCCTAATATCTTTCTAGATTCATTTCTAACTTTTAACTCCTCAGATGAATAACCATCCTCTTTTAATGAGCCTGCCCAAGGAATAACATTTAAGGCCAGTGGTGCTGGAAATGGTCCGTGATCTGAAATTACTTTGCGAACATCACCGGCCATATCACCGACTGATGTATTTGCTACTTTACTTATCTGATCACGCAGCGTATCAATTCCCGATTGACCCGCTCCTGATGCTGCTTGATAGCTTGCAACTACTAATTCTTTTAATCCATATTGTTTATGAAGGGCGCCTAGTGCCACAATCATAGAAAGAGTTGTGCAGTTTGGATTTGAAATAATTCCTTTAGGCCTATTTTTTACCTGATCTGGATTTACTTCAGGAACAACTAGTGAAACATCTTTATCCATTCGAAAAGCTCCTGAGTTATCTACAACAACACAGCCTTTACCTGCTGCAATTGGTGCCCACTCTTTAGAGACTTCATCTGGTACATCAAACATTGCAATATCAATTCCTTCAAACGCCTCAGGTGTTAATGCAACAACTGTTAGCTCTTGCCCACGGCAGGTTAGTTTTTTACCAGCACTTCTGGCGGAAGCAATTAATCTAATTTCGCCATAGACATCTTTACGCTTAGATAAAATATCTAGCATTACTGTGCCAACAGCGCCAGTTGCGCCAACTACAGCAAGTGATGGTTTTTTACTCATCGACCACTTCCTCCATAAACAACAGCTTCAATTTGATCTGCATCTAGATCAAAAGCGGTGTGCGCTGATTTAACACCTTTATCTAAATCACCTGAGCGACAAACGATTGAGATGCGAATTTCAGAAGTTGAGATCATTTCAATATTTACACCAGCCTCTGATAAACAAGCAAAGAAGGTTGCAGTCACTCCTGGATGAGAGCGCATGCCAGCGCCGATTAAGGATAATTTACCGATCTGATCATCGTATTGAAGGGATGCAAAACCAATCTCACCTTGAATGCGATTTAAAACTGCAGTTGCATTAGCACCTTCGGTTTTAGATAGTGTGAATGAGATATCAGTTAATCCAGTTGCTGCTGCTGAGACGTTTTGCACAATCATGTCGATGTTGATGTCAGCGTCGGCTATAGCTTGAAATATGGCAGCTGCCATACCAGCTCTGTCTGGCACACCAACAATGGTCACCTTTGCCTCACTTTTATCATGTGCTATTCCTGCGATTATTGCTGCTTCCATTTCGCCTCCTTCAGGATGATCTTTAACCACCCAGGTTCCTTCCTTGTTGGAAAAAGATGATCTAACATGAATTGGTAACTCATAACGACGTGCATATTCAACACAACGTAGATGTAATACTTTGGCTCCACTTGCTGCTAGCTCAAGCATTTCATCGTACGTAACTGTTGAAAGTTTTCGTGCCTGCGGTACAACTCTTGGATCAGCAGAGAAGATGCCATCTACATCTGTATAGATCTCACATACATCTGCCTCAAGGGCCGCAGCGAGCGCCACTGCGGTTGTATCAGAGCCGCCTCTTCCTAAAGTTGTCACATCATTTGTATCTTGTGAGACTCCTTGAAATCCTGCAACAATTGCAATGGCGCCTTCCTTAAGTGCTTCTTGAATTCGCCCAGGTGTTACATCAATAACTCTTGCCTTACCATGTGTTGAAGTTGTAATAATTCCAGCTTGTGAACCAGTAAATGATCTTGCTTCATGTCCTAAGTTTGAAATAGCCATTGCGAGCAAAGCCATTGAAATTCGCTCACCCGCTGTAAGTAACATATCTAACTCGCGTCCATTAGGAAGCGGGGATACTTGATTTGCTAACTCAATTAATTCATCAGTTGTGTCACCCATGGCAGAGACCACAACTACTACTTTATGCCCGCTTTTTTTAGTGGCAACTATTCGGCTGGCAACGCGCTTAAGCCCCTCAGCATCTGCAACGGAGGAGCCGCCAAACTTTTGCACGATTAAGCCCATGGCCTAAGTGTGGAGTATGGGTATGGAAAAAAGGGAATTATCTCAGATAGTAAGACGCTTAATTATCTTATATATTGAGATAATCTAATTATCGTAACTTCTTCTACCTTCAAAAGCTCTTCCTAGCGTGATCTCATCTGCATATTCAAGGTCGCCTCCTACTGGAAGTCCTGATGCAAGGCGGGAAACCTTTACTCCTAACGGCTTAATCAACCTTGTTAAATAGGTGGCTGTTGCTTCACCTTCAAGGTTTGGATCAGTTGCAATAATGATTTCACTTATCTCAGTTGCAGCTAATCTGCTCATTAACTCTTTGATTCGAAGATTCTCTGGTCCTATGCCATCTATTGGTGAAATAGCACCACCTAAAACATGATACTTGCCTTTAAATTCTCTAGTTTTCTCAATCGCAATTACATCTTTACTTTCTTCAACTACACAAATAGATGTGTTATCCCTCCTTGGATCCCGGCATATTCTGCATAGATCCTCTTCTGAGATATTGCCGCAAGTAGTGCAAAACTTAACTCGCTCTTTAACGGTTTTTAAAACTTCAGCAAGGCGTGTTACATCCACGCGATCTGAGGCAATGATATGAAAGGCAATTCGCTGGGCACTCTTAGGACCAACGCCAGGAAGTCTGCCTAGCTCATCAATTAAATCTTGGATTATTCCTTCATACATATCAATGTCACTAAGGTAATCCTTAGTTAGACTCCTTAATAACTTTGGCGCCTAATTTACTAGCTAATAAGTCCGCACCTGAGAGCATGTCGTTATCGGTTGGATCTTCATCGGCTCTTGCCATAGTAGTGGTGGCAACGGTTGAATCAACTGTTGCCAAAATCTTTCGCCTAATTCCTGTTACCTCTTCAAAAGCATCGGATAAAATCACATCACTCTCTGATCTTACAAATGAATCTCTTGCTCCTGAATTAACAATACCTATTGTTATGTTTTCATCATCTAAAGAAAGAATCTGCGCACTAGTTGCAAGTAATGACCAGGTGAGCCGGCGCTTACCTTTAACAGAATCAATTACTTGTGGCCACATCCTACGAAGGGAAGTGATATCAATGCTTCCGCTAGATTTGTTTTGAACTGGTTTACTTTCAATAGGTTTACTTTCAACAACTTTATCAACTATCTCTTTAACAGATTTAGATTCTTTAATGGGTGCACTTTGAGTCACAGCCGGTGCGGTTTGAATAGGTGTTGGCGTAATTAAAGATGAGCTTTTCTCAAGCTTTTCAATTCGGGCAGTAATATTTGCATTATCACCAGTTGGCAGCATCATCTGCCCACAAATTAGCTCTAAAATCAATCTTGGTGGGGTTGCACCCCTCATTTGAGTAAGACCTTGCGCAATTAAATCTGCTGATCTAATCAGGCTTGCAATTCCAATTAACTTTGCTTGGGTGCGAATTCGATCTAGTTGATCAGTGGCAAGTGAAATTAGAATTGCTGAGTTATTTTCATCAGATGCTCCAACAATAATTAGGTCTCTCATTCGCTCAAGCAGATCTGATGCAAATCGCTTTGGATCTTGTCCTGATTCAATTACTCGATCAATGGTAGTAAATAAAGAAGCACTATCTTGTGCGGCTATTGCATCGATTGCCTCATCTATTAGTGCACTATCTGTATAACCAAGTAGTGCAACAGCGATTTCATATGTAACACCATCACTGCCGGCACCTGCTAGTAACTGACCAAGAATAGAAAGGCTGTCTCTTACTGAACCACCACTAGCTCTAACTACTAATGAAATAACACCTTTTGCCACCTTAATACCTTCACTTGTGCAGATCTTTTCAAGGTGTGAATTAAGAATTGCAGGTGGAACTAATCTAAATGGATAGTGATGAGTTCTTGATCTAATCGTTGAAATTAATTTATCTGGTTCAGTTGTAGCAAAAATAAAAAGCACATGAGCAGGTGGTTCCTCAACTACTTTAAGTAGCGCATTCGCTGCCCCAGGCCCAAGTTGGTGAGCCTCATCAATAATGTAAATTTTATATCTAGAGGAAACGGGCGCGAAAAAAGCTTTATCCCTTAGATCCCTAGCATCATCTACTAAGCCATGTGTTGCAGCATCTAATTCAATTACATCTAATGAACCAGGACCATTTGCAACTAGATCCGTACATGATTGGCAAACACCACATGGATTAGGTGTTGGCCCTTTCTCACAATTTAAAGATCTAGCCATAATTCGTGCACTAGATGTTTTACCACAACCTCTTGGACCACTAAATAAATATGCGTGGTGAATCTTTCCTGATTCCAGTGCGTTACTTAGTGGAGTTGTTACATGCTCTTGGCCAATAACATCAGCAAAAATCGATGGGCGATATTTACGATATAAAGCTAATGACATTTATCGCCTCCCATCTTTATTTGGATAAAAATTAAGGATCCCCCGCACACCCACTAAAAATTACCTACCCTTGCTGCATTCCTGCCCTGGGGGAGTTCGGCACCCAAGTGCCGCACGGGGGATCTAAAGGTAAATCATAGTAAGTTGCACCGATACTCTTATCCTTCAAGTAATACTGGAGGATTCGCATAGCGGCCGAGTGCGCACGCTTGGAAAGCGTGTGTAGGGTGACCTACCGAGGGTTCAAATCCCTCATCCTCCGCGACAACACAGCATTAATTAATCTATCCATAATAAGGTTAGGTATTACTAAAGGAGAGAGAAAATGAAGATTAAATCAGCTCTTGTTGCTACTTTGTTTATGATTGGTTTAGCACCAGGAATTGCCCAGGCTAATGTGCGCCCAGTTGTTGAGTATTTCTCCTTCACGCCAAATGATCTTGATTTAATCTCTGCAAATACAAATGTGGCTTTTGAATTAGTAGTCTCACACCCCAACGGAATTAAAAACATCTCCACTTTAGCTAGCTTAACGGGCCCAAATGGCATCACTCTTGCTACTTACCTAACACGTACTGATTCACCAGTTAATTTAGCTCAAGCTAAAGTTATATTTAAAGGAACGTTAATAGTTCCACAAAATATTGCAGCCGGTGCTTACACAATAAGTGTGGCAGAAGTTAATAATAATTCATCGGCTGGATATGAATATGGTACAGGAATAATAACACCTAAAAAGCTTAGAGATTTAATTGGTGCCGAGTATTCACTGCTGGTTAGAAATATTGGTGATTTAAATTTAAGTTATGAGACCTTTGTTGGACCAACGCATAACACAACACTTGGTATCTACTATAACAACCAAACAGTTTATAACAATAATAACCCACCTATTTGGAAGGTCGGTGAGACATATTTACCTACTAAGTATTTTGAGTTAAGAGTTCCATCTCTTCCTTTAGTAGTTTCATCTTCAACTCCAACTATATGTTCAGCTGATGGTAAAGAATTAAAACTAATTGCAGTCGGAAATTGTACATTTAAGGTTTCAACTGCAAAAACTAAGGACTACGCTTTAAAGGAAATTACTCAAGTTGTAACAGTTACAGCAGCTAGAAGTAAGCCAGAGTTGATAATGAGTGTTATCAATAACCAAACCGCCAAGAGTTTGCCAAAAATAATAGAAATTTTTAGAGTTTTTAGTCCAACAGGTGTTTATATAATGCCACAAGCAACTACTCCAACTGTTTGTATTGCAAGTGGCTTCTACGTACAAATTGTTGGTGGTGGAACTTGCACGCTTACCTACCAGAGTGAGGCAAATACTTCATACCTTGCATCAGATCTTTACAGGGTTTCATTTGAAGTAATTAGAGATCCACAAACAATTACTTTCGCACCCGTCACAGCCGTAGATATTGCAACTAAGAGTTTAACGCTTACTGCAACAGCATCTAGTGGTGGAGCGGTAACTTATTCGACTACTTCACCAGATAACTGCGCAATATCTGGATCAACTCTTAACTTACTTAAGGCTGGAAATTGTGTAGTTGCCGCTACTCAATCTGGGACTTCAACACTTGCCCCGGTAACCGCTAGTGCAACAATCGTCTTAACTGGCGCAGTGGTTACGCCTAAACCGGTAGTAACTAAAAAAACAATTGTTTGTGTTAAGGGCAAAACCACTAAAAAAGTAAGTGGAACAAACCCTAAGTGCCCGAAGGGTTATAAAGTAAAGAAGTAGGCTCTAGAAGTTCCTTAGGAACTCAATGTTTAACTCAAGGGGTTCGCCTAAAAAGCGGGCCCCTTTTGTGTGATCGTAAACTTGATCACCAGTTTTTTCATGAATTAATATTGAGCAGTTTTTTCTATTTGCAGTAAGTAATGACTCAATTTCAAGAAGTGTTTGAGTTGTAACATGTGATTCAAACATTGGATAAGGGTGTGGCCCTATTGGTTTTTCTACAAAAGGAAAGGTTTGAACATTATTCTCAATTAATACTTTTTGTATTACTAATGCTTCATTACGCTCATCATTATTGCGCCAATAAATATGAATATCGTAATTCAAAATTAAATCTCAACGCCAATGTACTTAGTCTCTAAAAACTCTTCAATACCAGCAAAGCCGCCTTCACGTCCTAAGCCAGATTGTTTAAAGCCCCCAAATGGCGCGGCAGGATCTGAAATAACACCTTTATTGATTGCCACCATGCCCGATTCAAGAGCCTCAGCTGTTCTTATAGCTCGCTTTAAATCAGATGAGTAAACGTATGCAATAAGACCAAACTCTGTGGCATTTGCCAGAGTGATTGCCTCTTCATCAGATGTTGTAACAACAATTGGAGCTACTGGACCAAAGATCTCTTGTTTTAATATTGGATTATCTTTACTTACTGTTAGCACTGTGGCTGGATAAAAAGCGCCGTTACCTTCAATAGATTTACCGCCAACATTTACCTTTGCACCGTTTGCAACTGAATCATCTACTAATTGCGCAATTTTATTTCGCTCTTTAACTGAAACACTTGCACCAAGTTGGGCACCTGTCTCAAGACCTGACGCAAGTTTTAAGGCGCCCATGGCTTTCGTTAATTTGTCAGTAAACTCATTAGCAAGTTCTTTTGCGACATAAAAACGGTTGGCAGCTGTGCAAGCTGCGCCGCCATTTCTCATCTTTGCCAGCATGGCCCCGGCAACTGCGTCATCAATATTGGCATCTGCTAAAACTAAAAATGGTGCGTTACCACCTAACTCCATTGAGCAACGGATCACTTGATCAGCTGCCTCTTTAAGTAAGACTCTGCCCACCTCAGTTGATCCAGTAAATGAAAGATTTACAACTCGTGGATCTTTTAAAATCTTAGCTATCGCAGGCCCTGATGGCACTGGCAGAATTAAATTAACAACTCCGGCAGGTACTCCCGCTCTCTCTAATATCTCAACAATTGCCGTAGCGGTCAGCGGAGTCTCCCCAGCTGGTTTTAAAATTACTGTGCAACCAGCAGCGAGCGCTGGCCCAAGCTTTCTAGTTGCCATAGCTGCTGGAAAGTTCCACGGCGTAATTAATAATGAAACTCCAACTGGTTGCTTGGTAACTAATATTCTTTTATCACCACTAGGAGATGTTCTAAACTCACCATTTATTCGAACTGCCTCCTCTGAGAACCAGCGGAAGAATTCTGCGGCGTATAAAATCTCACCCTTAGCATCAGTTAATACTTTGCCATTTTCTTTAGAGATGATTTGGGCAAGCCGATCTGCCTCTGCCACCATAATTTCA
>Ga0209087_1001160_pt1 | contig 15739 bp, 4 predicted proteins | sample S_130805_EF_Meta_FD_187321 | JGI IMG/M metagenome (GOLD analysis project Ga0209087, IMG submission 187321) | Freshwater microbial communities from Lake Simoncouche, Canada to study carbon cycling - S_130805_EF_MetaG (SPAdes) (version 2) | ecosystem: Environmental > Aquatic > Freshwater > Lake ... | reverse complement strand
TTGAACCATCTTCAAATAATAAGAAGTATGGTTCAGATGGTGTTGGTGTTGGAGTTTGGGTAGGTGTTTCTGTATTAGTAGGAGTGTTGGTTGGAGTTACTGTAGGTGTATTAGTTGGAGTTACGGTGCTAGTCGCAGTATTAGTCGGAGTTACTGTAGGTGTATTAGTCGGAGTTTCAGTATTAGTTGGCGTATTGGTAGGAGTCTCAGTTGCTGTCGGAGTTGGAGTTTCTGTTGGCGTAGGTGTATTGGTTGGAGTTTCCGTAGCAGTACTAGTCGGAGTTTCAGTATTAGTAGGAGTATTGGTTGGTGTCTCTGTCGCAGTATTAGTCGGAGTTTTGGTATTGGTTGGTGTATTAGTAGGAGTCTCTGTTGATGTTTCTGTATTGGTTGGTGTATTAGTAGGAGTATTTGTTGGTGTATTAGTAGGAGTTTCTGTATTAGTAGGAGTATTGGTAGGAGTCTCCGTAGCAGTGCTAGTCGGAGTTTCTGTATTAGTTGGAGTATTGGTAGGAGTCTCAGTTGCCGTCTGAGTTGGAGTTTCTGTATTAGTTGGAGTATTGGTAGGAGTCTCCGTAGCAGTGCTAGTCGGAGTTTCTGTATTAGTTGGAGTATTTGTTGGGGTTTCTGTAGGAGTGTTGGTCGGAGTTTCTGTGTTAGTAGGAGTAGTTGTTGGTGTCTCAGTTGGTGTTAAAGTTTGTGTCTCGGTTGCAGTCGGTGTCACACCTAAAGTAGCAGTTGTACTTGGAGTAGGTGTATTAGTCGGAGTTTCTGTTGGAGTCTCTGTTGGTGTCTCAGTATTTGTCGGAGTGTTAGTCGGAGTATTTGTAGGAGTCTCTGTTGGAGTTTCTGTTGGTGTCTCAGTTGGTGTCTCAGTATTTGTAGGTGTATTAGTTGGAGTCACTGTAGGAGTTGGAGTCACTGTAGGAGTTGGTGTTACGGGCGGTGTCTCAATTGTCATTATTATTGTACTTGAGGTTGCCCCTGAGCCCCATGCCCATGTGTAAGTTCCAGGTGTTAATCCAACACTGTCAATTGTTTCTCCGTCGTATGTTGTTGAACCACTAATAACTGTTCCTGAAACATATCCTTGAGGAACCAATACTTCTCTTGGGCCACTTGGTGCTTCACTTTGGACAACACCAAAAACACTACCTAAACTTGAAGAAGTCTTCGGAACGCTACCGCCAGGACCAAAACTAGTAGGGAATGTGGTAAATGACGAACCACTATAAGTTGTGGCATTTGATGTTGAACCTACTATAAATTGTGCCAAATTTGGGTTAAATCCGGCATTAGCTGGAGATATGTTCCCATTGACTGTCAAACTTGTAAGATTAAATGATCCTGAACCTGACCATACAACATCAGATCCTACTTGTGAAACTGATATATTAAAATTGCCAGGAGCTTCCGATGTTGGAGTTGGTGTTGGAGTTTCAGTAGGAGTTTGAGTTGCAGTATTTGTTGGAGTTTCTGTATTTGTTGGAGTGTTGGTAGGAGTTTCTGTAGGAGTTTCACTTGGTGTATTTGTTGGCGTTTCTGTATTAGTAGGAGTGTTAGTTGGAGTTTGAGTCGCAGTATTTGTTGGAGTGTTAGTTGGAGTTTCTGTAGGAGTTGGTGTTGGAGATAGTGTTCCTACCGCACATACATTAACCACTCCTTCATTAGGAGTGAAAAGAGGGAAGAACACATGTAGTGGTTGTGTTACAGCGTTAGTTGATGTGTAAATTAAAGTTGAATTACGATAATACTTTACACTTGTTCCATCATAATCCACTTTCCACACATCTGATGATGATACAACACTACCAACATTGATAACGGCAACTTGAGCGCCGTTTTCATATATTCCAACACTGCTACTATTAAACGTAAAAATTCCATATGACGTATCTACGAATGTGCTGCCCAGGTTAACTGTTGGGTTGTAAGAGAATCCTCCCATTAAAATATTGCCACTCGCAGAAAGTTGGAAGGTTACGTAAACTGGTCCTGTAAATGTTTCCAAAGAATATGCTGATGAATTCCATCCTTCTGTTCCATCTTTTGTCGCACTGTTAAAGGTTGTTGTCGCATTATTGCCTATGAATGTAAATGTTTCACAATTAACAATAGGTGATAGTGTCGGAGTTGGAGTTTCTGTAGGAGTTTCACTTGGTGTATTTGTTGGCGTTTCTGTATTAGTAGGAGTGTTAGTTGGAGTTTCTGTAGGAGTTTCACTTGGTGTATTTGTTGGAGTTTGTGTTTCCGTACTAGTCGGAGTCGCAGTTGAAGTTTCTGTATTGGTTGGCGTGTTAGTCGGGGTTTCTGTATTGGTTGGCGTGTTAGTTGGAGTTTCAGTAGGAGTTTGAGTTGTAGTATTTGTTGGAGTTTCTGTAGGAGTTTCACTTGGTGTATTTGTTGGCGTTTCTGTATTGGTTGGAGTGTTAGTTGGAGTTTCTGTAGGAGTTACCGTAGGAGTTTCAGTTGGTGTTGGAGATAGTGTTCCTACCGCACATACATTAACCACTCCTTCATTAGGAGTGAAAAGAGGGAAGAACACATGTAGTGGTTGTGTTACGGCATTTGTTGATGTGTAAAGCAAAGTACCGTTTTGATAATACTTAACGTCTGTTCCGTTGTAATCTACTTTCCACACATCTGATGATGAAACAACACTACCGAGCCCAATAACCGCAACTTGACCACCGTTTTCATATATTCCAATACTATTACTATTATACGTAAAAATTCCATATGACATATCTACGAATGAGATGCCCGGGTTGTAAGAGAATCCTCCCATTAAAACATTATCACTCGCAGAAATTTGGAAGGTTACGTAAACTGGTCCTGTAAATGTTTCCAAAGAATATGCTGATGAATCCCATGCTTCTGTTGTTCCATCTTTTATCGCACTGTTGGAGGTTGTTGTTGCATTATTACCTATGAATGTAAATGTTTCACAATTAACAATAGGTGATGGTGTTGGAGTTGGTGTTTCTGTATTAGTTGGAGTAGTTGTTGGTTCTGGTGTTGGTGTTTCAGTAGGAGTTTCTGTATTAGTAGGAGTAGTTGTTGGTTCTGGTGTTGGCGTCTCTGTAGGAGTAGTTGTTGGTTCTGGTGTTGGCGTCTCTGTAGGAGTATTAGTTGGAGTTAAAGTTTGTGTCTCGGTTGCAGTCGGTGTCACACCTAAAGTAGCAGTTGTACTTGGAGTAGGTGTATTAGTTGGAGTCTCTGTAGGAGTTTCTGTTGGAGTCTCTGTATTTGTAGGCGTATTAGTTGGAGTCTCTGTAGGAGTCTCAGTAGGAGTTTCTGTATTAGTAGGAGTAGTTGTTGGTTCTGGTGTTGGCGTCTCTGTAGGAGTCTCTGTATTAGTAGGAGTAGTTGTTGGTTCTGGTGTTGGCGTCTCTGTAGGAGTCTCTGTATTAGTTGCTGTATTAGTTGGTGTTTGAGTATTAGTTGGAGTTACTGTTGGTGTTACAGCACTAGTTCTAGTTACTGTTGGTGTCACAGTACTAGTCGGTGTTACACTAGGTGTTGGTGACGGGAAGAATCTAGGAGAAAAATTATCATAAATTTGACCTATCTCTAAATCAGATATTGCTCTATTATAGATTTCAACATTTGATAATTTACCATTAAAGAATTCTCCATTATTTGAACTTGCAATTCTTAAATTATTTGCGTTTGACACATTGTGTCCTGTAGGAGTATCATTACCAATTTTAACATTGTTTAACCAAATCTCTCGGTTTGTTCCATTAAATCTTGCAATAACATTATACCAAATATTCGTTGATATAGATGCTGAAACAGCCAAATCATTACCCCACCAATAATTTATAAATCCAGAACCATTTAATCTTAAGGCATTTACTGCGTTAGTTGTACCAAAAGTACCCCATCCAACAAATGCATTATTTCCTAATACGTTGGCATTAAACCAAACACTAATTGTGTAGTTACTATTCGCAATTGGGATATTAACTGGTGAACTAAATGATGTATATTGATTAGTACCATTAAATGTTAATGTACCTGAATTTGATGAACTATATGTTGGTGAATTTACTAATGTTCCCGTATTGTTATTTCCTGATAAATCATACCATTGAGCACTACTACCTGAATAACTTGATATTCTACCTGCGTCAACATATAACGATAAACCACTTGTTGGAATCACAATTGGAGTTGGAGTTAATGTTGGTGTTGGAGTATTCGTAGTTGTGTTTGTTGGAGTGGCAGTATTTGTAGGTGTGTTTGTCGGAGTGGCAGTATTTGTTGTTGTATTAGTAGGAGTTTGAGTATTAGTAGCCGTGTTAGTCGGAGTTTGAGTATTAGTTGCAGTTAATGTTGTTGTGGCGGTTGGAGTCTGTGTACTTGTTTTAGTATTTGTAGGTGTTTGTGTATTAGTTGGAGTGGAAGTATTAGTTGCAGTTAATGTTGTTGTAGTTGTAGGAGTTGCTGTATTGGTTGGAGTTTGAGTTGGAGTTTGTGTACTTGTTTTAGTATTGGTCGGCGTTTGTGTATTAGTTGGAGTGGAAGTATTAGTAGCGGTTAATGTTGTTGTAGTTGTAGGAGTTGCTGTATTGGTTGGCGTTTGAGTTGGAGTTTGTGTATTAGTTGTGGTATTACTTGGTGTTTGTGTATTAGTTGCAGTATTACTTGGTGTTTGAGTATTACTTGCAGTGTTGGTCGGTGTTTGAGTTGATGTTGTAGTATTTGTCGGAGTGTTAGTTGGAGTAACAGTATTAGTTGACGTTACCGTAGGAGTTGGAGTTGGTCCTGGACAAGGTTGTAAAATACTCAATGTGACACCACCATTGTTTGTTACAGTTTGAGTACCAGATGAATCCGTTGTTACCGATGCTCCTAACATTAAGTATTTAGTATTCGGTAACGATGTAAGAGGTGATTTTGGATTAACTTGAGTTGTTGAATTTGAATTATAAACCGCAGTTCCAATAGTTATTCTCATATTAGTCCAATAACCTGGCCAATATCCACCATAGTATCTACCAATAGTGTCAGTTGCGGTTGTATAATTATATGTGTCAACCTGAGTATTAATACTTCTTACACCATCAATGTAAACCGCAGTAGTTCCATCGGCGTTACTATTATATATGAAATAGTGCCAAGCGTTTGTACTGATAGCGGATGCCATGTTATAGGTATATGAACCTCCTCCACCATTTTTGTCTGTAAGAATTGTTGTGTTATTTGTGAATGCCAAATTTAACGCTCCCAAATTACTACTAACAGGGACACCTAATATTCCTCTATTATTAAAGTCTGAGGTATTATAGAACCATCCCTCAACAGTGTATGAACCGACACCAAAAGTAGCACCAGGACTTATCCCTAATGATTGACTACTACCGTTAAATAATAAACTTCCTGCTAAAACCGTACAAGGTGTGGAAGTTGGCGTAGGTGTTGGTGTTGTTGTTCTAGTTGGTGTTACAGTTGGTGTTACCGAAGTTCTTGTAGGAGTTGAAGTAACTGTAGGCGTAGTTGTTTTTGTTGGAGTAACTGTTGGAGTGACTGTTGGAGTTTCACTTGCAGTATTTGTTGGAGTTGATGTGTTAGTAGGTGTTACACTTTCAGTATTAGTAGGTGTTACACTTGCGGTGTTAGTAGGTGTCTCAGTAGGTGTATTAGTTGGTGTAGTTGTAGCTTCTGGTGTAGGTGTTTCTGTGGGAGTTTCAGTCGGTGTCTCAGTAGGTGTAGATTCTGGCGTTGGCGTATTTGTTGGTGTTTCAGTATTAGTTGGCGTAGATGTTTCAGTATTAGTTGGGGTATTAGTAGGTGTCTCACTCGGAGTGTTTGTAGGTGTCTCTGTCGGTGTTTGAGTCGGTGTCGCAGTCTGTGTAGGAGTTTCAGTCGGAGTATTCGTTGGAGTCTCACTCGGAGTGTTTGTAGGTGTCTCTGTCGGTGTTTCAGTTGGAGTTGGGGTTGGAGTCTCTGTATTGGTAGCAGTATTAGTAGGTGTCTCAGTTGGAGTTTGAGTCACAGTATTAGTTGGAGTTTCTGTATTGGTTGGCGTATTAGTTGGCGTTTCAGTAGGAGTTTGAGTCGCAGTATTTGTTGGCGTTTCTGTTGGTGTATTAGTAGGAGTCTCCGTAGCGGTACTAGTCGGAGTTTCAGTGTTGGTTGGAGTATTGGTTGGAGTTTCCGTAGCAGTGCTAATCGGAGTTTCAGTATTAGTTGGAGTATTAGTAGGTGTTTCTGTCGCAGTTTGAGTTGGAGTCTCTGTATTGGTCGCAGTATTAGTAGGTGTCTCAGTTGGAGTTTGAGTCACAGTATTTGTTGGCGTTTCTGTATTGGTTGGCGTATTGGTAGGAGTGCTAGTTGGAGTTCCTGTCGCAGTATTAGTTGGAGTCGCAGTTGAAGTTTCGGTATTGGTTGGTGTATTAGTAGGTGTTTCTGTAGGTGTATTGGTAGGCGTTTCAGTTGACGTTGTAGTGTTCGTTGGAGTATTGGTAGGTGTTTCAGTTGGGGTATTAGTTGAAGTGTTTGTAGGTGTTTCTGTAGGAGTCGCAGTCGCAGTTTCTGACGGAGTTTGAGTGTTTGCAGGAGTTTCTGTAGGAGTATTTGTAGGTGTCTCAGTAGGAGTATTTGTAGGTGTCTCAGTATTTGTTGGAGTATTAGTTGCGGTTTCGGTTGGTGTTTGCGTAGGAGTATTAGTTGAAGTCTCAGTAGCAGTATTTGTAGGAGTTTGAGTTACAGTTTGTGTTGGTGTTTCTGTTGGAGTTGGTGATTGGGTTGGCGTTGGGGTTACATTAAAGAAAAATTCTGAAGTGAAAGTAAATGATGTTGTCGCAGAAGTTGAATAACTAATATCTGTCAGTGTCGCAGTTTGGTTCAAACTATTATAGTCTCCATTTACGAATGTTTGAGTAAATCCAGAAGATTCACCGATTGGAATTAATATTGAAACTGGTATTGTAATAGTTCCACCCGTTGTAATACCCAAGACAGCGTTGAAATTGACCGTGAAATTGTCTGATACAGGCACCTCAGATGTTGCCGAGAAACCCGCCCCTATTGATCCAGGAAATATAAATCCATCTAAAGTTATATTGTTATTTCCAATAGTTGCAGTTGGAGTTTGAGTTGGTGTCGATGTAGTAGTTGGTGTCGCAGTTTCAGTATTTGTTGGAGTTTGAGTTTGTGTAGCTGTTTGTGTAGGAGTTTGTGTCTCGGTAGCAGTTGGAGTCAATCCAACAGTGGCAGTTGTAGACGGAGTCGCTGTTTGAGTTGTAGTATTTGTTGGGGTGATTGTTTGTGTATTTGTCTGTGTATTTGTAGGTGTTAATGTTGGAGTTGTGGTATTGGTAGGTGTATTTGTCGCCGTAGGTGTATTAGTTGGTGTAACAGTAACTAATACACCGCATAGTGCAAAACTTACTATTGTTCCACTAGTATCAACCTCAACAGCATACTCATTTCCTCCGAAAGTAAATTTAGTAAATCGATTATTTCCATTATAAGGATTAAATAAAACTCCACCGAAGGCTGTTTGATAAATTTTAATCCCAACTACAGGAACTGTATCCGCTTCATTAAGGTAGGTATAGTAATTAACAAAAGTTAGTTGGTCACTGCAAGTGTTTGCTGAAGTTGAAAATGTATTTTGCCCAATCAAGTGAAGTGAAAATACTGGTGTTACTGATGGAGTAGGAGTATTTGTTTGTGTCTGAGTCGGTGTGGAGGTATTTGTTGGGCTTACCGTCGGAGTATTTGTTGGAGTTTGTGTCTGAGTTGAAGTGTTTGTTGGCGTTTTAGTAACTGTTGGAGTTACACTTGAAGTTAATGCTGGTGTTATAGGTATTACTTCACCATCAATACAACCATTAGTATCCTCAATTTTTATTACAATATTGGTGTCATCATAGGGAGGAGGAACCGTAAATGTAAATGGAAAAACTGAAACGGTTGAAACGTATACACAGTTCGCGCTAAATGAATCGCAGTAGAATATTTCGACTGGAGTATTTGCGGTTACCGATGTAATTGTTACTTGTTGACTCATGATATTACAGTACTAGTACCAGAAATTATGCAGTTGTTTGCGTCAATCGCCTTCACCATATAGTTTGGAGACACATCATATGGCGAAGGAATATCAAATATATATGGAAATGTTGGTCCTATTGTTGATATATAAAAACAACCTGATCCATCAACTTGACAAACATAAATATCATAAGGTGTTTGTCCTGAAATATCATTTATTGTAACTTGTACTCCCATTTCTTATTTATTTAACATTGTGTTGATGATAATCCGATTACTCCTCCAGACCCATTAAGGTCCCAATTGGCTCCTTGATGGTATACATATATTTCGCTAACTACATTCTGTAAAGTTGAATCTGTGTATAATACACATCCAACATTAATCGTCTCACAATTTGAATATAATGTTTTCGGATTGATAATAGCGTCGGAACAAGCGTCAAAAATACTTATATCACTCACACCACTGTCTCCAAATGCTCCGATGTTTCCAGTCGCACAGGTCTCACAATTAGAATAAGTTTGACTTGAAACACCTATAAAATAATTACCTCCAAAGTTTATTGGAGTAACTTTTGGTGGAGCAATATAAGATGTATTAAACTGACCGACATAATACCAACAATTTCCATCGTTATCTTTGAATGTTTCATTTACCTCTATTGGGAAAGATACTGGTTGTGTTTGGATAACTTGAGTTATTGTTCCTCTTCCTCCACCGATTCGGTTACAAGACTCATATACATATAGGAAATTAGGTGTTGCCGATGGAGATGCGGTTATAGATGGTGTTGGCGTGTTTGTAGCGGTTGGAGTTCTAGTTTGAGTCGGTGTTGGTGGAGGTGTAGTTCCTAAAGTTGCAGTCTGAGATGGTGTTGGAGTTTGTGTTTTAGTTACACTTGGTGTAATTCCTGCAGTTGATGTAGGAGTGTTCGTCGGTGTTGATGTAGTAGTTGGTGTTGGAGTTGGTATTGTACTACAGTATTCACAAGAAGAATAGATTTGTACAATGGCTCCAAGTGTGCTATTAGATGATAAGTTTTGGTCATCTCGAGAATAAATCACACAACGATCTACCCCGTTAACTTGGACAAACATTGTCATACCAACTAACACAGGTGTTCCTAAGAAAGACAAGGAATCGGTGGTATAGAATTCTTCTCCAGTACCACAATCAGTCAATACTTTAGCAGATACACAACTAAAGGTCTCATCCAACATTTCAAAAGTAACACTACCTCCGATAGACACTGTTCTTGTAAGTGTAACTGAAGGTGTCAATGTCACAGTTGGAGTTGTTGAAGTAAATCCACTCAAACTGAAATTAATACCCACACCAGAACAGAAGTTACCTGAAGGAGTTGGTGTAGGAGTAACTCCTATTGAATCTATGATAAAATTAACATCATCACAAGCAACACTCGGAGTTGGCGTTGGTAATGGCTCCCAATCACAATCGAAATAAGCATTGAAATTAAATATTGAACAATCAACACCAGTTGGTGTTGGAGTTGGGCAAATCCCTCCCGAGAAATCATTTGCTGAAATATCAGGACACTGTGAATAACATGGGTAAGAACCTCTTAATAAACAAGAACCTCCCAAAGAGGTACTTAGACACCAGTAATCACCAGTATAATAGATGACCGCAAAAGTTATTCCATCACCAGAATAATAAATTCTTGAATTATATGTTCCGGCCGCGTCATAGTTTCCATTGTATCCTGAGAAAGATGGTAATGTGGTATAAAAACAGAAGTCCGTGAACGCGCATGCAGATGGTGATGGTGAAACAGTCGGCGTATTAGTTGGTGTAGGCAGTGGTGTACTAGTTGGAGTAGGTGTTGGAACACAAAAGGAACAATCATCAAAATCAGGATTTCCCAAATCAGGTCCACCTGGCCCTGAGAATTCAACAAAACTATAACACTCTCCATTATAAAGATACGCCGCCCCAACAAATGCAGTATCTTCTTCCACATTACCATAGAATACACTACCATTTGAACATTTATATAATAACGCAGCAGTTGTACTTGACCTTGGACACGAAGAATCCGCGCATGTTGGGACCTTTGTGAATGTCACACCAACAGAATCATATAGTGTTCCACTAGTAAACCCACTTACAATTGTTGCACATCCTTCAAATTCAATACTACCAGTAATATTATATACATCTCCAATTACAGTAGGAATACTTGGTCCACCAAATCTAAATATATTCGATCCATTTGTACAATCTTGAAATTGTATAACAATACTATTTGTTGATGACGGTGTTTGTGTTTGTGTTGGAGTTTGTGTAGCAGTATTAGTAGGAGTTTGAGTTTGTGTAGCAGTATTAGTAGGAGTTTGAGTTTGTGTTGAAGTATTGGTAGGAGTTGAAGTATTTGTTGGTGTTTGAGTTGGTGTTTCAGTTGGAGTAGCAGTATTCGTTGCCGTCTGAGTTGGTGTCTCAGTAGGAGTTTGTGTAGGAGTTTCAGTAGGAGTTTGTGTGGGTGTTTCAGTTGGAGTCGGTGTTTGGGTTTCGGTCGCAGTTGGAGTTAAACCATTTGTTGCGGTTGTAGTTGGGGTACTTGTTTGTGTAGCAGTATTAGTAGGTGTTGGAGTTGAGGTATTTGTTGGTGTTACAGTATTTGTAGGCGTTTCTGCCGGAGTTTTTGTATTTGTAGGTGTTGGAGTTGGAGTTATTCCCTCAACACATCCACCTCCAGGACAAAGACTTTCATTAACTTGGATAATAGTCAGACCTGGAGTTTCGGCGTAACTATCAAGTATTGCACAAAAATAACCTGTTCCACCAGGAAATGGTACGTTTGTAATAGATTGAGAAACGTGATTACAATCTAAATAAGTTATTGTATTGATACCGGTAGGTTCTCCATCATTTGTATATTGATAACAAACACATGAATCAATAGGAGTAGGTGATGGTGTGGGAGTTGGGGTTGGAGTTTCTACAGAACAGGGTTGACATCCTCCGGCGAAACTATCGTTTTGATATGCTATCGGGGCAGCAAATGTTCGGATAAATTCCCTAATTTGTCCACCTGATGAAAGATAAAATTCTTGGCCTACAGCGATTTGAGTTTCAAATGGTGTAATATCACAAGACAACAATTCATCAAGGTCACAAAAGGTAGGATTGGGATTTCCAGGGTCTCCATTAAAATCTAAGTTATAAGATGTTGAGGAGCACGTAAGGGCCTTCAGATATTCATCTGTTCCTCCACTATAAAAATTTACTGATATTATACCCATTTAAGAATTGTTCCTATATAAATAACCAGATCTCGGGTTTTTACACATCCAATAATATAGTTTTGTTAAAAACTAAATAAAGAAGTATCTCGATAATATTTATAGGTGTATGAAACTTCTAAATACAATTCAAAAAATTATCCAAGAGGCGGAGGAACAATATAACAACGCCTGTGAGTCCTGTGTTACAGTTGAAGAATTGGATAGGCTTGAAAAACATTACAAAGACTCACTTAAACTACTTAAGTTATACCAGTCTGAGGATAATAAATCATCTCGAAGAAGGAAATAAAATCACCCCCTAATTAATTTATTGGTAGATTTTGGTTTATTTTTAATTATACTTTTGGACAAAGTATAGTTATGGAAAAACAAAATATACGACATGACAAGGCATACGTATTGTATGCGAGTGAGAATTATTTTGATATAGTTTATAGTTGTGTTAAATCTATCAGGGCATTCAGTAAATTACCAGTACTAGTTTACCTCTTGAATTCAGATAAGAAAGTTGATATCGAAGACGTTACAACAATTAAATGGATTACAAATTCATTTACAGATGGTAACAGGTATTTGAATTCTACCGATAATTTTTATATCGATAGAACCGATGAAAATATCTACAAGTTACTAATTCAAAGACCCATGATTGTTAAAGATGCTTTGGCAAACTATACCAAAGTAGTCGCATATGTTGATAGTGATTCTTTGGCAACTCAATACTGCGATAGAATTTTTGATATGTATGATACTTCGTTGAATTATCCCTACTTTGTGGAGGGTATCTATGAGTACCTACACATTAATGGTCGTGGTGGAGCAGAGACAAGAGAAGATATGAGCACAACTTTAGAACATCCCGCATGTGAGTTGTTTGGAGTGAATCAATATATTAGACAAAAATATAGACAAACAGGTTACTTTGTTGCGGGTCAAAATACCATAGATTTTTTAGAAGAATGGTATTGGATGTGTACTCACCCTAAAATCTTAAAAGATTTTCATCATTACGCACCTTATCATGAGGAAACAATTGCCAACGTATTACTTTGGAAGTATAATCGATTGGATGGGCTACCTTATATCTATGTTAACGCCGACAACCAAAAGTTGAATCAAATATTTGATAACAACGAATTCACAGGTCATCCAAAGAATATTGGTCCTTGGTTCAAAATCCCATCGACAGAAACAGACCTTCTATTTATTCACGGAGAAAAAAGACCACAGGTCATAGAAGAAATGATAGAAATATTAAAATCAAGACCAAAACAACTACGAGAATATCCAAATATTAAACCTGAAAAAAATTGGGGTGATATCATCAGTAAATTTATTTTAGAACATTTTTCAGGAAAGAAATTAAAAGATGATGATGTATTACACTTCGATGAAAATGGAGAGATACCTCATAAAGATGGCAAAATTATTGGGGCAGGTAGTTCGATGGTATTTACGAAACCAAATGACTATATTTGGGGTACAGGTTGTATTGATGATAATAGCATAGGAGATGAACCAAAAAAGATATATTCTGTAAGAGGCCCTCTTACCCATGAGTTATTAACAAGTATTGGGTGGGATGTTCCAAAAATTTATGGAGACCCTGCATTATTGTTTCCAAAAATTTACAATCCAAAAATAACTAAAAAATATAAATATGGATTAATCCCTCACTATGTCGATTATAATACTTCACATGGATTAGAGTCAATTAATGAACTAGAAAATTTAGGAGTCAAAATTATAAATGTTACCGTTGGTATTTATGAATTCATTAACCAAATATTGGAATGTGAATTTATCCTGTCTTCAAGTTTACATGGATTGATTGCCGCAGATGCTTACCAAATTCCGAACTTTAGAGTAGTAATTTCAGATTTAATACTTGGTGGAGGATTCAAATATTTGGACTATTATGCTTCAGTTTCAAGACAACATTATACTCCATTACAATTACATTCGAAATTAAAACTGGAAGACATCGAGTCGTTAAAGTTTGAAGTAGGGGATGTATCAATAGCAGAAGAATTATTAGATAATAGTCCTTGGAATGACCCGTCCTGTGAATATTTCAATTCACCTGATGATAAAAATCTTAAGGTATTATACTTGGCTCCGCACCTTTCAACAGGAGGTATGCCAGGGTTCCTATTAAGACGAATCGAGTTACTTCAAAAGTATTGTCCTAAGTTAGAGATATTTGTGGTAGAATATGGGTTCTACGGAGATGCTTATGTTGTTCAACGAAATAAGATTAGAGAGATATTACCTGAAAACCATTTTTGGAGTTTAGGTGATGATAAAATGAACTTAATCAATATCATAAAGGATAATCAAATTGATGTTGTTCACGTAGATGAAATGATTGAAGGGTTTGATAGTTTTAACAAAGTCTCAAGGTCATTAATGAACGAACTTTATTCCAATAATAGAACTTGGAGAATGGTTGAAACTTGTCATAATGTTTGGTTCGATCCAGGCGCAGACAAATTATACCATCCAGACGCATACGCTTTCTGTACTCCATTTCATAAAGAAAAGACATTTGCAAACGTTCCTTCATATGGTGAGGTATTAGAGTTTCCTATCGAGAAAAGATTTAGAACTAAAAAAGAACAAGAGTTGGCTCAGAAAGAGTTGGGATTATCTTTGGATAGAACTCACATCATCAATGTCGGTCTTTGGACTTCAGGTAAGAATCAGGTTGAGGGTGTTGAAATCGCAAGGCTTCTTGAAAAATCTCATCCAGGTCTTCAATTCCATTTTATTGGAAACCAAGCTTCGAACTTCAAACAATATTGGGAACCTGTAATGAATGACTTACCATCAAACGTTACAATTTGGGGTGAGAGAGATGATGTGTCTACCTTTATGAAGGCCGCAGATGTCTTTATGTTTAATTCAACTTGGGAATGTAACCCATTGGTTTTAAGAGAAGCCACATCATACGGTCTTAAGATTTTATCAAGAAATCTACCTCAATACATGGATATGTTTACACAATACATAACTCCAATTGATGATGACATTAACAAAACAAAAGACTCTCTATTATCTTTAATTAATAAGGAAAGAAGTTATAATGTTTCTGAAGGACAAGACGAGAAATTCGCATTAAACCACCTTAAATTTTATGAACTTGTGAATAGTAAAGAACCAAAACAACAAACTAAAATAAACTCTGATATCAAAATTATACAATACTTTGTTAATCAACCATTTTTAGAAATAAAAGGTGATAGTGATTCAACATTTGATATCAAGTTTTTTGATGAACACGGAGTTTGTCATTACCATAATACAACCAAGTCCAATCATTGGTTCAAACTGAATCGAGAGTACTTCACAAAATGGAATACTAAGGTTTGGGAAGAAGGTACTTTAATTTATGACGATACTTTAGATTATAAAGGCAAGAAAGTTTTTATATCATTTGATAGTGCGTCATTAGGTGATACAATTGCTTGGATACCATATGTTTTGGAGTTCAAAAAGAAACATGAATGCGATGTTGTTGTTTCTACCCACAAAAACTTCTTGTTTGAAAAGGTTTATCCTGAACTTGAATTTGTTAAACCAGGTTCAACAGTTAACGGTATTCACGGTATGTATGTTATTGGCTGGTTCTACAACGTAAATAAAGAACCACAACTTCCGAACACAATACCTTTACAACAAGCAGCAACAAACATATTAGGGCTAGACTATACCGAGATTCAACCGAGAATTGATTATAAGGTTGGCAAAAGACCTTATGAAGGTAAGTACGTTACCATCGCAACCAATTCAACCGCAGGGTGTAAGTTTTGGACCAAAGAAGGATGGCAAAGTTTAATTAATCACCTACATTCATTAGGATATAAAGTAATTAACGTATCCAAAGAAAAAAATCCATTTAAGAACTCAAAACAAATCTCAGATACTTCAATGGAGAACACAATGAATGTAATTCACCATAGTGAATTCTTTATTGGATTATCTAGTGGATTAAGTTGGTTAGCTTGGGGTATGGGTAAACACGTAGTTATGATTAGCAACTTTACAGAACCTGACCATGAGTTCACAACAAACTGCACAAGAATTGTTAAACTTGATGTTTGTAATGGATGTTGGAACTCTCCAATTCATAAATTTGATAAAGGAGACTGGAATTGGTGTCCTGTCCACAAAGGTACCTCAAGACAATTCGAATGCCACACATCAATAACACCTGAAATGGTGATTAAACAAATACAACATCTGTTAAAATAAAAAAAGGGACATTAAGTCCCTTTTTTTATTTCTGATATCCAAAAATATCATAGTACCATTTGTACTGATTATATATCCAGTTTGAAGTGTGTTCTCCCAACACTTCTTTAGAATTATCAGGTAACATACCTAAAGTATTTCTAATAGTATGGTCACCATATATACCGTGAACAGTGTCATCTTCAATTGTAATTTGTGGAATATGT
>Ga0209087_1001159_pt1 | contig 15742 bp, 18 predicted proteins | sample S_130805_EF_Meta_FD_187321 | JGI IMG/M metagenome (GOLD analysis project Ga0209087, IMG submission 187321) | Freshwater microbial communities from Lake Simoncouche, Canada to study carbon cycling - S_130805_EF_MetaG (SPAdes) (version 2) | ecosystem: Environmental > Aquatic > Freshwater > Lake ... | reverse complement strand
AGTAAAGGCGGTGTTCAGGATGGCAGCAGCCTTGACTTGCTTGGTGTAAGCCATTGCACGGGCCAGAGCCTTGGTGTAACGAGCCGACAGCGAGTCATACAGGTTGTCTTCGACAGCTTCTTCGGTCAGAGCGAAGCCCATCGCAATGGTTTCATGGGTGTAACGAGCAACCCATGCTTCTTGCGCGTTGTCATAAGCGATTGCCGAACCCTCGGTCTTCACCGGGGCGGGAGCAAAGCCCGACAGCTTGGTTTCTTCTTCGAACGAACGCTCGGAACTCTCGACTTCGTAGATTTCCTTGTGTTCTTCGCCGTAACGGTTGTACTCCATGCCGAACAGAGCGTTCAGACCGGGGAGCAGTTCCTTAAGTAGTTGGGAACGTGAGATTGCCATTTTTAATTACCCCTTAGACGCCGACCGGGTTGTAGTAGGAATGCACGCCAAGATTGAACTTGACGATGAACTCCGGATATGCATCCGATTCAGTGCCACGAACGACGTCGATAATACGCATTGCCAGAGTGGTCGTAGTAGCGATAGAACCGCCATCAGTGCCCACAAGCAGAGCCACGCCCGAGTTACCGGTAGTGGTCGAACCAGCGGTGCCGAAGCTGAGAGCGGCATTCTTACCGATAGCGCCGCGCCAACCCGAACCATTCGTGCCCGAGTTAAACGTACCCAGTGCAGCGGTGCCTTGAATCTGGAACAGAGCGTCCGGATCGTCCATCACGCGCAGCGTGACATCACGATAACCAGCGGTATAAGCGCCGGACGGAAGGAACTGAGCAAACTGCTGTTGTTTGATAGGAGCGGGAGTGACATAGCTGGCACCAACGCACACACCAACGATACCTGCGGTGGCGTTAGCCGAAGTAGCAGGGATCTGAATAGCAGTCGGAGTAGCAGACACAGCAGCGGGAATACCCGAGCTAAGAACAACGAGGTCACCGAAAAAAACCGCAGCACTGTTATTAGTAGTGCCATAGGTAAATTCACGGATAACGCCGCCGTTATAAGACTGACCGCCGATAAGGTTTAGCGGGCGCAGTCCATAAGGAGAAGCGATTGCAGCCATTTAGGCCTCCAAAAATTAAAGTTTAGAACCTGAACCAAAGCTACCACGCGAAGTCTCGGACTTGTGGTCCTTGAACAGAGGCATACGCGGGTCATTTTCACGGAAAAGTGTGTTATTGACCGAATCCATCTGTGCGCGGGCTTGTTTGTTGTAATACGCATCGCGTTGATCCACCAACTCTTGCGGAGTTTTGCACAGGATCAGACCGCCGATTTCGAGATTTCCCGAGGCGTTCGGGGTGAGCATCATCTCGGGATGATCTTCCGCTTTCACGGGTTCCCACCCTTCTCGCATCTTTCCAGACATATTAGTCGGGTCAGGTTGCCCAAGAATAGCAGTGCGAATCCATCGGAAAGCGTATCCCGGCTGTGGAGCCGGATCAGGAAGAGTGGCGGCGGGTTTCCACTGACGAATAGTGCGCTCGCGAGTTTCTACTTCGCGGTTAATGAGGTTACGTTCAGTGCGATTCTCAGCCATTTTCTCTACCCAATTTAGAAATTTCCTTCGCGTAGTCTTCTAACGGGACTCCGAGCCGTTTTGCAAATGCGACCTGTGTTTGCGTCAGCACGATTTTCTTGGGCGCTGTGCTTCGCGTTGCAGGTGCCACTACATTTGCGGGTTTAGCCTTTTTTACGGGCTTTTCTTCGACTACTTCGTCATCGAATGATTCGGGAAACACTTGTCGGATTCTCCGATTCAGCTTCTCGTAGTATTCATCAGACTCAGCATCGACACCCTGCTTAACCAATTTCTCATGCACCCCCAGAGCGAAGCTGGTCATCTCTTCGTCAGATCCGAACCAAGAGTTTTGGCGTTGCCACGCTTGTGCTTTTGGGTCCGGCCTATACTGGGCGGGTTCTGGTTCACTATATACTCGTTTATTTTCCCGTTGTAAAGTATCTTCATCAGGAATTTCAACAAGTTTATCTTGGACGCGGCTAATCTTAATCTTGGCGTCAGCGATTTCTTCTTGTGCCGAGGCTAAAAGATCGGCATCGCCGTCTTCATATGCCTTCTTAAACTTGGCTCTAGCCTGCGCCAATTCGGCTTCAGCAGCGGATTTATTCGCCTCTGTAGCGGTCCTATTAGACTGGTTGGCGTAGGTTTTAAGTTTCTTGTTCTCCTCGTATACCTGCTGGGCAAAGCGAAGAGCCTCTTCTTTCTCCCGACCAGCGGCTTCTTTAGCCCGACGCTCATCGTGGTAGCCCTTGGACAGGTGCTGAATACGCTTTTTTACCTTGTCCGAATAGCTCTCTAGCTCATCTTCCGTAACTTCCGAAGGGGGTTCAGACGCCTCACGGCCCCGGTCTTTCTCAGGGGTGTCGTCTACAACCTCAACTTCTACCTCGTTACTGACCTCTTTTTCCTCGGCTTTAGTAGCCTTAGCTTCCTGTTCGTCAGGAAACTCAAACTCAACTTGCTCGCTCATTTTAAACTCCTAAAAAACGCTCAACCCGAAGGTTGGATTTACTTCTATTCCACCAAGCAGGGACTACTTGAATATTCTCGGGCACGCTGGTTCCCCCCTTAGATACGGGGACTATGTGATCTACATGCCACTTACCGCCCACAACCTTTTCACGTAAGCGAGCGAGGGCGACAGCCTCTTGCAGAACCCAAAAGTCACAAGGGCTAAGATCACGTACAAGATCGCGCCTACGCGCACGATCAGCGACAAAGTAATCCTTATTCCTAGCGGCCCACCGCCTACGTGAAGCCTTTCTGGCTTCGGATATAGGCTTGCTTGCGCGGCGAGCTTCTACCTGCGCTCTTCCCCCAGAGGCAACAAAAGCTGCATCCTCTTTCCGTTTCTGAGCTTTCCCTTTGTCCGAGGCGTAATAACGTCGCTTGGCCTCCCGGTACTTTTCTGGGTTTAATTCCCGCCATTTACGCGATTTTTCAGCGTTATACACCCTGCGTTCTTCTTCGGATAAAACTTTTTTATCCTGCACGGCTGATTCCTCTCGGATCTTCGACCACGGCCTCGACCATATCGTCGTTAATAAGCCGAAACTCCCGACCATGAATCTTCAGGCGGGTACCCGCATAGGCACGGGTAATAACGAAGTCGCCCTCTTTACACCACGGTCCCGTAGGAAACTTATCGGCGTCCTTATAAGCCATTTCACCGGCCTTAATAACAAAGAGGACCACCGTACTGTGCTCTTCAATTCGTACCGAAGAGTCTGCTTTAAGAATTCCGGACTCAAACTTATCTTCTACTTCCGGCACCGCACACAGCAGTTTGTACCCTTGGGGCTTAGGCAGTTGGGTTGCTGTGGATTGTTCTTCAGTCATCAAAATGCTCCAGTCTTCGCATGAGGTCGGTTACATGAGACTGCGCAAGGCTTAGACCCCGAATCACCCCGCACAGATGCTTATATTCATCAAACGTCTTGGCCGCACCCTGCTGCAATGCAGAGGTGTTAGTCGCGATCTCCTCACCGAACTGAGCGAGGAGATGTTTAAGAATCTTTTCTTCCATCAACGGTTATCCGGTTTGGGCTTGTTCGTGCCCGAATTGGGTTGTTTACTGTTGTTTTTGATTGCGTCGATGATGTTCTTGAAGTCAGCCTGCTCTGCCTGACGGCCCGATTTAGCAGCGTCGATATCAATTCGTTTGTTCTCAAGCATGAGCTTTTGCTGGTCCATCTGGAGCTTGGCCTGCTCGTTCTGCATCTTGGCTTGGCTCTCCATCATCTTGCGCTGACCGTCTTGCGCCTTCAGTTGAAGCTCTTGCTGCTGCATTTGGATAACAGGGTCTTGCGCCATCTGCTGATTCTGCTGTTGTTGAGCTTGAGCCGTATTGGCCTGAAGAAGCTGTTGTGCGGCAATCGCAGCCAACTGAGAAACCTGAACTTCCATCTCAGGCGACATACGGTGATCTTCTTCACCTTCTTGGGCTTCGTCTTCCATCGGAGGCAGCGGTACACCGAGTTGTTTCTCGATGTCCTTGCGGTACTTAAACGCCAAGTGGTCCATCATGTGCGCCTGAATAGCCGCCATCGTCTGTTGTGCAGCAGGGTTTTGCTGCATCATCTGTTGGATCATCGGGTCTTGAGACATCGCTTGGTGAACAGCGATATGGGCATCGTGGTCCTGATACATAAACGCTTTAGCCGGTTTGCCCTTCAGCAGGAACATATTCTCGCTAACTGGATCTTTAGGCGTCTGATCCTCTTCCATCGGGACCAGCTTATTAGCGTTCTTGATGCCGATAACCTCAAGCATCTGGCGGTGTAGCGCAGGGAGGTCGTAAATCTGAGGCGAGGCTTGCGCCAACTGCATCACTGCTTGATACTGGACGATGCGTTGCCCCATCGTTGCGGCGTTAGGATCGCTGACCGGAATAATCTCAACATGCTCGAAATCTTCCTTCTTAGCTGCGCGGCCTTTTTTGCCATCTACCTCGTAGGTATAAGCCTCGTCGGCATAGTCGCGTACGATACTCTTAAGGAGCTTGAACTCCTGTTTGAGCGTGAAATGCACGCGAGCTTGGACGGCACTCATGACTTTGAGCATGCGCTCAAGGATTGCCATCGTTGTCCCGACGGGCGCTTGTGCCGACATATCGGAGACTTTAAGGTCCGCAATTGACGCAAGTCTGCGGCCATCTTCAACGATCTGCCCCAACAGCATGTTCAGAACCTGACTCGGCTCTTTATAAGGGAGCATCAAAATGTTGTCGCGGATACTGCCGCTGGGCACATCCACATCTCTGAACTCGCCCGGAGCGATGGGTGTATCGTCACCCTTTACACGCAGACCCCGAGATTTAAGACCGCCGGGCAGATTGGATAAAGTTCCGGCATCGACAAGCTGACGAAGAATAGATGTACCAGCCCGTGCGTAGCCACCCACGATATGAATAAGACCAAGGCCGTAAAAGCCAAAGCCCGGAATATAAGTGTAGTGAACGAAGTGCTGGCGCTTGAGCTTCTGGGGGTCTTCTTCAAGGTAGTTTCTTCGTACCGCCAGTACCTCTCCAGTGCCCTTTTCAATCGTAACGATATAAGGGAGGGCGATTCCTGTTTCCTCCCCATCAGCATCCTTATCTTCATAGCCTTCCAAGTCCAAGTTAACGTGCATCTCAAGGATGCGATACCGGTCGTCCTCAGTGGCGCTATACCCTTGCTCTTCGGCCTTACGTTTCTCAATGTCATCGAGAACTTTCTGTGGCTCACCTAGCTCAACATCTTTGTAGAACCCGCCAACTTGCAACTTGCGAAGCTCGTTCTTAGTCTTACGCATCACATGCGTAACCCGCTCCGCACTCTCAATGTTTGACGCGCCGTAAGGCACAACAACATCTTCAGCCGGTACAAACACCGCCACTTGGCGACCAAGCGAGGGGTCGAAGTAAATCTTCTTAAAGGCGGAGCCTGCAAGGCCCAAGGTATAGAGCAGACGCTCATGCTCCGGTCGATACTCGACCATCGCTTCAGTAAGCTGGTAGTTCATCTCATCACGTACACGGGCCGCAGCCTCTTCCTTGTCGCGTGTGACTTTACCGAGGATCTGGGTTTTGACCGGACCCGCAGCGGGGAACGTCTCCATGATCGCTTCGGACTGAAACTTAATAGCAGCCTCATTTAGCAGCGGGTGGAACACACCGCATGCCCCTTCCCAAGGCTCCGTACGCTCTTCGTACTTAAGGCCCAGAAGCTCAAGCCCCTTAATATATGTCTCAACCCATTCCTTACGGCTATTTACGTCTGTGTCGTACAGGGCAACAAGATCACTAGACAGTGAGGACAGGACGTTATCTTTTAGCGTCTCAGCGAGGTTCTCGTTGAACCCACCCTCTTCCATGTCGTCTTCGGGACTGATCGTGATCTCTACGCTGCCGTCATCCAGCGTCACAATGTCCGGGTTTTCAATCTCAATCTCTAACGCGGGTTCTGCATCGTCTTCTAACCCAAGCGGGGCTTGGTAAAACGCCTTATCCATGTTCACTGCCATTTTATTCACCCTAAATAATTTCAGTAAAAACCGCCGCGCCGCTTACTCTTGAACCATCGGATGTCTTCTGGCTCATCACTTGGCAGGGCAATAAAACCACCCTTACGGAATCTCAGCAGCGCCTGAGTCGTGGAGTCCACCATGTCGTCATGAGTCCCAAAAGGAAATGACGCCACTTCCTCGATAAGTTCTCTAGACCACCGTGTATCTGGTGCCCACACCATACCAGAAGAGAATAAGTCTGAAACAGCATTAACACGGGCGATCTTGTCTTGACCTTTACCGGGCGTAAACTCGGACACCGGCACACCCATGGAGCGAAGCTCCTGATATAAAGCAGCCCCGTTGGACTTTTTCTCAACGATGAAAGCGTCCGGTTCCCACTCTTTATAAGCCTCAAGCACCATCTTCTTGAGTTCAGGAAACTCCATCCGCTCCCGGATACTCTCTAATAAGATGATGTTCTTGGCCCCGGACTCTTCGTTATCAAACACCCCCCACACGGTCAGGGAGTTAAAGTCAGACCGGTTAGTCGCTTCTTGGGCAGCATCCAAAGACATAATAGTGAAGTCGCACCGAGGGGGTTTCTCCTCCTCCCACACGTTCCACCACTCTCTCTTTATTAGTGCGCCCTCTTCCGATGTCGGCTGCTGCATGTACTGGGCTTGCCAATACCGGGGGTCCATACCTGCTTTTTTGGACAACAACTCATCCAACGTCCAAAAGTCAGGCCATAAAGGTTTCTCATCCTCGGTGCCCTCATTAATAATGGCAGGCAGTTCAACCACCTCCCACTGATCGGCATCGGGGTTTCGCGTCATGTGGTCGATCAACTGCCCAGTCAGATCAAGTTTTGACCAACGAGTCATCACCACAATAATTGCGCCACCCGGCATCAGACGCTGCAAGGGACCAGACTGGAACCACTCCCACGGGGGCTTGAATACCTCGGGCTTACCTTGCTTGGCTTCTTGCTCGGAATGGGGGTCGTCAATAATGAACAGGTCTGCACCACGGCCTGCCAGCGCACCGCCTACACCGATAGCGAAATACTCGCCCTTGTGGTTCGTCCCCCAGCGAGATGCAGACTTAGAGTCTTGTTGCAGTGCAACATCAGGAAACACCTGTTTATAGGCGTCTTCCCCCACCAAATTACGCACTTTTCGACCAAAATCCACCGCCAAGTCAGCAGTGTGGGAGGCCATAATGACCTTCTTTTCGGGGAAATTACCGAGGAACCACGCGGGAGCGAGATAACTGATGAGTTCGGATTTACCGTGTCGGGGAGCAATATTGACAATAATGCGCTTCTTTTCACCCCTAGCGACCGCTTCAAAGAGCGAAATTAGCTTCTTATGGTGGGCACCGAACTTGTAATGGGGGTAAACGTGCTTGATAAATGCGGTAAACGAGGACTTTGCATCCCCCATTTGCTTACGCTTCTCATATTCCTGCAACCTTTCCAGCAGCCACGCCTTTTCAGCGGATTGCATTGTCGGCAGGCGGGCTTTTAGGGCCTTAATCTGCTCGGGGTTCAGCATTTACCGTTTCTTCCACCAACCCCATGTCAACAGTTAGCCTGTCGAGCTTCTCCATAAGCTCACGCTCAATTTCTTCGGTGGATTTCTGCTGCACAGTAATCTCCGTGCGCTTTTTGAAGGCATCGACGCCGTCAATCTCACCTAAAAGCTTAAGAGCACCAAGCTGGATTTTCTCGTTGGCACTGTTGGATAGCTCCAACAACTTATGGGCGGTATAAGTTTTAAGATCCGCGAGATTTTTTACGACTTCATAGTCGTACCGGGAGACAAGCTCCCGAAGATAAAGCGTAGTTTCATTTGGCAACTCGTTGAGGTGACGCAAATCCTTTGACTTCAGGATCTGCCTTGCCTGTTGCATGTGAAACTCTTCGGGCACTGGGGGTTCGCCCGTCAGATCAGCGATTAACTGAATAGTCCTAGCCCGGACTTCCAACTCTTCGCGCTCATCCATCTGGGGCAGAGTCACTTCTGCCCGCACATCCATCGGGACTCCGGACTCTATAGGAGGCATGTACATAACTTCATCGCATCGGTAAACCGAGATTGCAAGAGTATAGGAGATAGGTGTTTATTAGTAAAGCCGGAGACTTTGAAAATTTTTTGCGCTGTATTTTTTCAGTGGCGTTTTATTTATGAAGGGGGGGTGTCCGCCATAATGGCCTCTCAAAAGCCGCATGGAATAAGGGCCTAGCTTGCAAAAAGTTCTTTTGGGTATGTTGAGGTTTTGAAAATAGGTGGTGATTTGTGCGGATTAAGGGGGTGTGGGGGTGCGATGGTACCAACTCAGAATTTGGGGGGTGGGGTGGCTTGGAGCCCCAGCCAGATTGTGGCGAGTTTGTGTCGGTTCTGACAATGTCAGAGCGCAGCGCGAGCGTGAAGATGACACAAACAGTTTACAATTGAGGCTTGCGTTTATTGTTCATCGCTGTTATACTGTTATCTCAGTAAGGCAATCCAGTCTTACTGCCAACCCGAAAGGTTTACATCATGTCCACACTTGCATCTCTCATGGTCACCATTGACCCCAAAGCCGTCGAAGCCGCTCGCGTCGCTATCGTCAACGCTACCGAAACCACCGAATCTGCATATGGTCGTTGGATCGAAGCCGGTAAGCTTGTCAAAGCCGCATGGGTCACCGAAGGGCTGGCCGACACTAACCTCATCAAGGACTGGATTGTTGCGGGTTTGCCCGCGTCCGATCAGGCTACCCTCGCGCTTGAGTCTGACAAGGTAACAGACAAAAAAGCACGCAAAGCCGCGCAGGACAAAGTGTCGCAATACTTTGGTCGCGTCATGAAAACCGCATACCCTCCGGCTGTGGTCGTCCAACCCGCTCCCGAACTGACACCCGAGCAAGCCGAAGCAAAAGCCGCACAGGTGATCGCCACGCAAGCCGCAGTGGAAAAAGGCGAAGCCGTCAAAGCCGCAGCCGACGCAGAGGCTAATAAGAAAATAGCGGCCGCCGAAGCGAAAGCCGCCGACCTTAAGGCTAAACAAGCCGCAGCCGCAGCCGCACTCGATGCGACCCAAGCCGAAGCCGCAGCCATCGCGCAAGCCGAAGCCGAAGCGAAAGCCGCAGTCGCAGAAGAGCAAGCCGAAGCCGCCGAACAGGCCAAAGCCGAAGCCGAAGAAAAGAAAGCCGCCATGATCGCGGCGCAAGCCGACGCAAAAACCAAAGCCGACGCGATTCAGTCAGCAAAGTGTGCCGAGGCAATCCTTAACGATATCAATATCCTGTTAGCCCGCATCAAGGGCTATGCTGGCAAGATAAAAGGCGCGGAGGATCTGGAAGCGGGCATCATCGGTTCACGGACGGATTTCAAACTTGCCAACGATCTGATCTGACATTGTCAGAAGCCCCACTTGACATTTTCCAAGTGGGGCGATATGCTAGCAGCATGCTGCAACGCACTCCCGGACCCGCCGAAAGGCGGGTTTTTTATTGCCCGCGCTCAGCGGGCACATGACCAGTTACATCTCTCGTGCGCGCCCTGACCGAAATTTTCTGACAATGTCAGAAAATAATTTTTGGGAACCCCTTGACTTTTGCCGAGCGAAACGTTACGCTATGCAGCATGCTGCGAGCGAATTCGGAGAGGGCCCCAAAAGGGCCCTTTTTCATTTTTACAGTGTTGGTATTATCCGTAATATCCAAACTAATATCCAAACTAAGTCATTGATTTTTCAGTAATATCCACAATATCTCAATATCCAAGGGTAATGAGCCAAGACCTAAGAGCAAGTGAGCAAGAGAGGGCAAAGGCGCGCAGCGTTTTTAATTTTCCAAACCGGCCTCAGTCTCTTGGCATATTCTTTAAGATATTTAGATATTAGGATATTACTTATAAAACAACGACTTACCTCAAACTACACTAGAGACAATACGGATAATACCAGCACTACACAATACAAACCCCTTGACAGCCAAACGCCCATTTGCTATGCTGGGCATACCAGCACGGGAGAAACACTTCCGGCGGAACCGGCGGCAAAAGCCCCCAATCACTTGACTTATAAGTACACTTCTGGTATACTATCATTTCAGTTGGACTTCACCACCTGAACAACCCGTTCTGACAATGTCAGACACTACGAGGAAGCATCATGCTGAACATCACCTTTTCTTGCATCACTGCCAAATCCCTTGAGATCACCAAGGCCCAAGCCAACGCCGACGAAGTAAGGCGCAAGGCGCAGGAAATCTATCAAGCTGCCGACGCAGAGAATCACGCATGCGACTTCGCCATCATGCGGCGCAAAAAGGCCAACGACGCAGCCTACCGTGCTGCGTGTGAAGTTCGGGATGCAGATGCTGCTGTCGCTGCCCTTAAAAAATAACCTACCTAAAAAACGCGCCCCCGCAAGGGGGCCTTCTGACAATGTCAGAAAGAAAAACCATGCACACCAACACACACGACTGCCACAAGTGTGGCGAGCCAATCACACCCGTGGCGAGGGCCACGATACTAAAGAAAACAATCTGCCTGCCCTGCGGAGAAGAAGCAGCAACCCAAGCCCGCAAATCATGGTGCATATTAACTATGCACAAACAAGGGGCCATGCTTTTTTCGCCATCATTTGCCCGCGAAGCGGCAATCGGCATCAACAACAAAGGAGGACTAATAAGATGATGACCCCCAAACAATCCATTCTGTACCGCAAGTGGAAGAACATCCTTGAGAACAAAAAACACATGGAGGAGTTGATCCTTAAGCTTATGGCGAATCCCGCCACTGAGGATGTTCACATGGCACAGGCCCATGCCATGTACGCGGATGTATGCAAAAGGCTGTCCGACGTAAGCCATCACATAGACAACATCTTACGCACGGGGCACACCACGGGGCTGGAGATTGAAGATGTAACGTGTGGCTGTGGGTATGTGGGGAAGCGTATCAAAGGTGCGGCATACCGCTGCCCCGAATGTGGTATGTACTAACAAAGGAGGACTAATAAGATGAGCCACGACACAGATCACATAAGTGCATTCAAGGGCATCCTGCTCGGCGCAGCAATGGGCGCAGCCTTTTGGTTGTTCGTTGTGTTTGTATTTTCTTTTTGAGGGGGAATGAACTATGAAACTCGACAGCAAGCATTGGCTCAAATGGAAGGGCGAAAAAGATACAAGCAACAACCGCGTGGTTTACCCACGCCCATGGACACCCGCAGCACAGACCACTGACCCAAACTACTTACGCAACCGCTTTGCCGAGATCCGCGAGGACATTGCGTGGGCCGAGGCAATGGAAAAACAAAACAACTCCTTTATCTATGATCCCGAAACCCCCGTGAGCGAGTGGCGCTCACCACGAATGCTCGACTTTGTCAAGGACCCCAAATAAAACCGGCAATAAGTAATTCAGACCCTTGATCCCCGCTTGCCTACTACCTGAGCGGGCGATTTAAAAAGTGAGTTTGTTATCTGAGTGTATTATTTCAGCCACTCGACCCACATTTACTTGACTGTATAGTTCACTTGTAGTACACTATCATTTCGGTTGGACTTCCCCAACCGCACAACCAAGGACCTACCATGAACGCTATCACCACCACCGAAGAACAGACCATTCTGACAATGTCAGAACCCCTCACCACAAACCTGCCCATCCCGGCAGTCAAGACCCTCGCAGACAGCTTCGCCATATTCACTTACACCCCGCACCGGTACGGTGGGCAGAAGACCGACCAAGAGGCATCGAGCGAAGTCGCGTCTGCCAAAGGCGCAGAGAAAAAGGCAGTCAAGGTCGTCAAGGAACTCTTTGCGGGTAACACCGTGCTTGAGGCGATCAAGGCACTCGACGGCGCGTTTAAGAACTACATGCACGCTACCTACCCCCCGGCTGGGCGCTCTGCTTATTACATCCCTGCCCTTGAGATCATTGCCTTCCGTAGGGACAAGCTCAACCCCTTCCTTACGCAGCGTGATGCCCTCATCACAGACTTCATTGAATCTGCAATGGTCACAATCGACGGGTATGCGTTCACGGGGAAGGGTCCGCTCGGTTCAATGTTTAACAGGGACGACTACCCTTCAGCATCACAGATCAGAGCAGCATTCTCGGTCGATGTGTACCTTGACCCCGTACCGACTGACCATTGGTTAGTTAAACATGCACAAGATGCCGCATCTGTTATGTCTGATATGTACACACAGGGAATGAACAAACGCTTGAGTGATATCACCGACTTCGTAAAGCGCAAGCTGGTCGAGTCACTCGACTGGGCTACCAAGGCATGCGAGGAACGGGTTATGGGTGCAGATGGCAAGCTCCAGCGTAAGCCCATCCATGAGTCATCTGTGCAAGCGTTCATGGGCTTGACCGACTTGCTGCGCAAGCTCAACGTCAACAACGACCCTAAGATCACTGCGGTCGCAGCATCATTCGAAGCATTGCTTGCAGGCACCACCGTGCCTGCCCTGACCGAGTCATTGAAGTCCGACCCTCTCATGCGTGAGGTTGTCCGTGACCAAGTCAAGGCAGTACGGGATATGTTGGACTTTTGAGGAGAGAAAAAATGAAAGTTAAAACAGCAGACCTGACCGGCACCGCCCTTGATTGGACAGTGGCGAAGGCAAGAGGCTTCGCCGAATTTGTGCTTGACGAACGGCGCTTCTCGGAAATGCACGATACCGGGCATTACAACTACTCAACCGACTGGGCACGAGGTGGCCCGATCATCGAGGCAGTGGGGATGACGCTCATGTACTGCGAAGGTGAATACATCGCAGGCACAAACCCCGAATGTTTTGACAATCAAGTTTTCATGTATCACGAGCAGTACGGCCCCACCCCCCTGATCGCAGCCATGCGCTGCTATGTCGCTAGTAAGTTAGGCGACGAAATCGAAGTACCGGACGATCTTTTTAGTTTCGATTGACTTCTAAGTATACCTGTGGTACACTATCATTTCGGTGGGGGGATTCACCCCCTGCCACTACCCCGTTCTGACAATGTCAGAATCAAACGAAAGGAAACTTAGCATCATGGCAAATATCTTCGCAGGCCTGCCCCAAGTCTCGCTGCTCCGTGCAGCAGAAATGATCGTTGACTTCGGCGCTGAACAAACCATTGGTCTGATCGCCCCTCCCGGTGTGGGCAAAACTTCTATGTTCAACATGATTGCGGAACGTCTTAAGGACACACATGATTCTGTGTTCCTTGTTGCGCCCAACGTCGATGTGCCGGATCTGGCTGTCGGCATGCCTGATACTGAGGCAAAGACAATTAAGTGGTTGGTCAACGAAGTGTTCAAGCTGACCGGCCCGACCGCAAGCAAGCGCCCCAAGTACATCTGTATTGACGAGATATCCAAGGGCCAGCAGCACGTTTTCCCTGCGCTCACCACACTGATTCAGGACAAGACCATTGCGGGCGTTCCCCTGCCTGACGGCAGCATCGTGAGCTTCACGGGTAACCACATTGGCGATGGTGTGGGTGACCGCTTCCCGGCTCACGTTATCAACAGGGTAACAATGCTGGCAGTCAACGTACCTACCTTTGCCGAATGGGAACCGTGGGCAATCAACAACCGCATCCACCCTAACCTTATCGCATGGGCTGGCGAGAACAGCGATGTGTTCACTTCCTACCTTCAGATGCCCGAGGATCGTGACCGTAATCAGAAGCAGCGCGAGGTGGCCCCTATGATCTTCAACCCCTCCGCTCCCGCTATCGTTCCGTTCCTGTCGCTGCGTTCAATGTCAAAGTGCAGTGGATTCGTTGCAGCACGAGAGACAGGTAAGTACACCAACGATGAGATCCTTGCACTGCTGGGTGGTACGGTCGGCGCTGCCGCTGCCCGCTCTATGTTGGCGTTCTTCAACATGGTGGATAAGTTCGTATCGTTCCCGCGCATTGTTGCTGACCCGATGGGTGTGCCTGTTGTTACTACGGGTGCCGTGCCTATCGTGCAGATCAACAACGCCATTGGCCGCATCACCAACGAGCATGAGCTTAAACAATTCATGATCTTCCTCGACCGCATGGATCGGCGAGAGCTTAAGCAAGTGTTCATGGACAAGGCATGCAACGCCAAGCACCTTGGGACTATCGTGGGTCAGAACCGTGAGTGCCTTGAGTACGCAGCATCCAAGCAAGCCGCTGCGATGATTTAATTTACAAACCGAGGGCGGTTTCTCCCCGCCCGACTAACCATAAAGGATTACTACTATCATGCTCGACCCTAACACCTACTCCCAACTGTCCGCGCAAACGCGCCTTGAACGCTCGCACTTCCAGTGCATGAGCCACCACGACTTCGCCTTGTTGTCGGGCATCATCATGATCGGCAAGAGCGAGATCAACGGGCGCTCACCCACCGCTTGCACCGACGGCGTCAACAAGTATTACAACGAGGCATTCGTTCTGACAATGTCAGAACCCGAGATGAACGGGATTGTCCTGCATGAGAATGGTCATGTGATGCTGCGGCATATGCCTATGTATAGGCACCTGTTCAAGATCGACCCCGCCCGTGCAAACAAAGCCTGTGACTACGTCATCAACGGCTGGATCGTGGACACCGACCCACAAGGTAAGTTCGCCAAGCTGCCCAAGGGTGGGCTGTACAACCCCGACTACACCAACCTGACTGTCAAGGAAATCTTTGACCTACTCAAGGAAGAAGACGAGCAGGGCAATGGCGGCAAGCCCTGCGAGGATGGTGAACCCGGCGATGGTGGTTTCGATGAGCATGATTGGGAAGGTACCGACGAAGCTGAAGAAGCTCTAGGTGGCAGCGAGGAAGTGGGCAAGTTGATCGAGCAGGCTGTTCGTGAGGGTTCCACCCTTGTTGGCAAGCTCAAAGGCAACGTCAACCGCCGCATCACCGACTCGGTGACCCCCAAGATCGACTGGTCTGTGGTGTATCAAGACTTCATGCAGTCCATCTCAAACGGGCGGGGCACTGCATCGTGGCGTCAGTTCAATCGTCGCTTCCTTGCTAAACCTTTCGGCATGCTCATGCCCCATCAGTACGAGGAAGCTATCAAAGAAGTCGTGCTGGCTGTGGATACATCAGGTTCGATCAGCGACTCTGTGCTGGCTGGTGTTATCGCTGAGATGGTCAAGATTGTGGAGTCCGTCAACCCCGAGACTATTCGCATCCTGTGGTGGGACACGGGCGTGGACAAGGAACAGATCATCAAGCGCGATCAGTCCAGCAACATTCAGCACCTTGCACAAGCATCAGGCGGTGGCGGTACCCGCATGAGTTGCGTTTCAGAATACATCATTGCCAAAGGTCTTACGCCTGATTGTGTCACGGTTTTTACTGACGGCTATGTCGAACATGATGTAAATTGGCAGACCACCTCACCGACTGTCTTCATTGTCGATGGGAACACGAGCTTTCGTAGTCCGACTACCGAAGGCAAAGTCATCTTCAAGAACTAAGGAGCGGGGGCCTAGCCCCCCATCATGGAAAATTACCGCAACTACACCGACGAGCAACTACAGGACACTCAGGTTATCTTGCTTGAGGACATGGCAAGCATTCGCTATCAACTTGAGGCAGCAAAGTCAAACGCTGCAATGGACGGTGAGTATGCCGATGCCGATTGGTTTCGCAAGGCTACATACGCACTGCGCATGAAAGGCGCACAACAACAGGCAATAAGTATTGAGGTAGGTAGACGTAAACGTTTGCTCCAATCGACGCTTGA
>Ga0209087_1001154_pt1 | contig 15749 bp, 16 predicted proteins | sample S_130805_EF_Meta_FD_187321 | JGI IMG/M metagenome (GOLD analysis project Ga0209087, IMG submission 187321) | Freshwater microbial communities from Lake Simoncouche, Canada to study carbon cycling - S_130805_EF_MetaG (SPAdes) (version 2) | ecosystem: Environmental > Aquatic > Freshwater > Lake ... | reverse complement strand
TCCGAAAAAAGTTGTCACCATTAGAAATGGCGTTGACACTCAAGAATGGTCGCCGATAGATGATCCTTCCGTTGCGCAAAGTTTTGGAATAAACGGTCGCTATGCAATCTTTGTAGGTCGCATTACACGTCAAAAGGGTTTGGCCCATCTTCTCCGTGCCTGGTCTCAGGTTCCAGATGAGTACGGTCTTGTCCTCTGTGCAGGAAGCGCTGATGAAGCAGGCATTGGTGCGGAGTTTGAAGAGCTTGTCTCAGAACTTCAAAAAACTCGCAAAAACATTTGGTGGATCAAAGAGATGCTCCCTAAGTCTCAACTTATTCCGCTTCTGACAGGTGCTGATCTATTCCTCTGTCCTTCTATCTATGAACCACTTGGGATTGTTAATCTTGAAGCGATGGCCTGCCAAACTGCGGTGCTAGCGTCGCGCGTTGGAGGAATTCCAGAAGTTGTTGATCATGGCATCACAGGGCAATTGGTCGACTTTTCATCAGATAGCGCAATCTTTGAGAGCAATATAGCCAGTGGAATTATTGACATGATGGGTGATCCCGAGAGGCTAAAGAGATTTGGCATCGCAGGTCGTATTCGAGCAATCAATGAATTTGGTTGGGATGCAGTCGCCGCGGCTACAATTGGTCTCTATCGCAGCGTCCTTAAGTAACGCAGCATCTACCTAAAGGATTGCCTCGAAATGTCACGTAAAAGCGCGCTGATCTTTGCACTCGTTGGTTTTCTCTGGGGTATTCCTTATCTCTTTATCAAGGTCGCAGTCGATGAGGAAAATGGTTATGCGCCGGCAATAGTTGTCTTTGGCCGCGTTCTGATCGGTGCAGCAATTTTAATTCCGTTGGCAATAAAAGATAGATCGATCTTTGGTGCTTTCCGTGGAATTAAATATGTAGCCTTTTACGCAGTCCTTGAAATGGTAATTCCATGGATTCTGATTGGAACTGCCGAGCAGAAGATTTCTTCAGGACTTGCTGGATTACTCATTGCATCCGTTCCTATTTGGTCAAACATAATCACATACTTCCAAGGTGATAAAGATGCTCTCAAAGCAAATCGCATCGTCGGCATCGGAATCGGATTCATTGGGGTTGTTCTGATTGTCGGTATCGAGACATTCACTGGATCATCAGATCCACTTTCAATTCTGATGGTAATTGTGGCTGCGATCGGTTATGCCTATGCGATCATCATGATTCGCAAGAAACTCCCGGATGTCTCTGGGATAGCAATTAATGGTGTTGCTATGGCTCTCACCGCAATTTTCTACCTGCCAATTACTATTGCGCTCTGGCCAGATCACACAGTCTCGCACCAGGCTACTTATTCTGTTATTGCTCTTGGAATCTTCTCAACAGGTCTCGCATTCGCAATCTTCTTCACACTCATTACAGATATTGGCCCAACACGTGCATCTCTTGTGACATATTGGAATACAGCTATTGCAGTTGTTCTGGGGGTAATTATCCTCAATGAGCCACTTACAGTGGGAATTCGAATCGGTCTACCGCTTGTCATGCTTGGATCGTGGCTAGTTAATCGCCGCGAAAAGGTGTAACTCTTTACTTCTCTGAAAAACCTAGGCGCTCAAGAAGTTTTGGATCTCTCTGCCATTCCTTAGAAACTTTCACGTGCAGTCCAAGGAAGATTCGAGCACCGAGCTCGCGTTCAATATCTTTTCGAGCTCGCATCCCAATATCCTTCAAACGCTCACCCTTGTGTCCGAGCAAAATTCCAGTCTGTGAATCACGTTCAACGTGGATAGTGGCGTGAATATCAAAGAAGGGACGTGATCCCTTTTCTTCGCGCTCTGACATCTCATCAATGGTGACCATGATCGAATGTGGAAGTTCTTCGCGAGCATCACGTAGGGCCGCCTCGCGAACAAGTTCGCAGATCAGTTGTTCAATTCCCTGGTCACTCTTCATATCTGTGGGATAAAAAGCTGGACCCGCGGAGAGGTTCTTTGAAATCAGAGATGCTAGAAGATCTATCTGATCATGAATTGCTGCAGAGATCGGAATTATTTCATCCCACGTAAAACCTACGGCAAGTTCATTGATGCCGAGTAATCGCGTAGCAATATTCTTCTTTGAGACAAGATCAGTCTTTGTCACCAGAGCAAATTTCTTTGCACGAGGATGTTTTGCAATCTCTTGCGCCAAAAAGACATCTCCAGCTCCTGAAGTCTCATCCGCTGGCAGACACATCAGGATTACATCGACAGAATCAAGACTCTCCCCCACCACAGCATTGAGTCGATGGCCAAGAAGAGTTTTTGGCTTATGAACTCCCGGTGTATCTACAAGAACCGCTTGAAAGTCTGTGCCATTGATAATTCCGCGAATTGCATGACGCGTGGTGTTGGGATGCGGTGATGTGATGGCAATCTTTGACCCAACGAGTGCATTAATAAGAGTTGATTTTCCTGTGTTTGGGCGGCCAACAATGGCGACAAAGCCCGAACGGAATTCACTCATATGCCTATTCTCGCATCAGGCGAACCCTTTTACCTAAACGAGTTGCTCGAGAGAAGAAATCAATTCGACTGCATCACTGACGGATGTGACGATCTCTGCGGCGCGTTCGCCAATGAGTCGATGAGTTCCTTCAGAAGTGGGTGAATTAATTGGCCCAGGAATAGCCATCACAGGTCGCATCAGCTCTGCAGCATCACGAGCGGTGCGAAGTGATCCACTTCGAAATGCTGCTTCAACCACCAATGTGCTCATCGAAAGGGCCGCAATAATTCGATTACGAGTGAGAAATCGTGATGGAAAGGCTGGAGTTCCTGGCATTACTTCACTCACGATCGCACCTAGCTCTGCGATTTCAGTAAAGAGTCTCTCATTGCCTGCAGGATAGTTAATATCAATTCCACTTGCGATGACAGCGATGGTGATGCCTTCTGCAATGAGAGCACCTTTATGTGCATGAGTATCGATTCCATATGCGCCACCACTGACGATACTCCATTCACGATCTACAAAACCTGCCGCAAAGTCACTGGCAATGCGAGCACCGTAAGGTGTTGGATTACGAGTTCCAACAATTGCAATGGAGCGCCCTTTGAGTGAATCAACTTTGCCTTTGACAACAAGCCCAATGGGCGGGGTTGCAAGATCATCGAGTTGTTGCGGCCAACTAGCATCGCCAGGAGTAATAAATACTCCGCCAGCACTTTCAATACATTCAAGGAGAGCTGCTGCACCTCCTGGATTCAGCTGGGCGAGAGTCTTCTCCGCTTTACTCGATCGATAGAAGCCATCTTTGATTCGTAGCAAAGTCTGGTGAGCACCTTGCTGAGCAATTTCTGAACCCCAGAAAGAGCTTCCTCCTTCAGTTGCTGCAAATAGTTCTAGCCGCGCTGATTTCTCCTCGTTCAAGAAATTCCTCCTTCGCGTAGTTCGTATGCATTAGTTACATCTGTGAGGGTCGGTTGGTTTCGCCCCGCTAAATCCGCAAGGGTCCATCCCAGTCGAATAACTTTATGGAGGCCTCGCGCAGTTAATCTCTCGTGATCGAGTTCATCGTGGAGGAAATTCATTGCCAATCGATCGGGCTTGAAATCAGTTCGCAAAGCTCGCGCGGGTATTGCGCTATTGAGTTCAAAGCCTCGGCCAGCAAAACGTTTTCGTGCAATCACCCGTGCTGCCAGTACGCGTTCTGCAATCGCAGCGCTGGACTCTCCTAGAGTCAGTGATGAAATATCGGCGCGACCCACAGGTTCGACGGTGATGCGCATATCAATACGATCCATCAAGGGGCCAGATAATTTTCCTAAGTAACGTCTGACTTGCACCGACGAACAACTACAACCCAAACCTCTACCGGCAAACTTTCCGCAAGGGCATGGGTTAGCTGCCAAAACTAAGAGAAAGCGTGATGGATAGGTGATGTTTCCAATGCTTCGTGCAATCGTAATTGTTCCGGATTCAAGTGGTTGGCGAAGTGAGTCAAGAATTCCACTGGCACACTCAGGTGCTTCATCGATAAAGAGCACTCCATGATGTGCCAGTGAGCATGCACCAGGTCTGATGACATGTGCACCACCTCCCACCATTGCAACCCGCGTTGCGCTGTGATGGGGAGCAACAATCGGTGCCATCCGCGACATAGGTGATCGCTCTGAGAGTGTGCCCGCAACTGAGTGCAACGCGGTTACTTCAAGACTCTGTTCAATAGTCAGAGGTGGCAAGATTGTTGGGATGCGACTTGCAATCATTGTTTTACCAGCACCAGGTGGGCCAATCAGTAAGAGATGGTGTCCCCCAGCAGCTGCAACTTCTGCGCCAAAACGTGCGCGCATCTGTCCTGCAACATCTTCAAAATCTAGAAGTGGGTCGGTACTTTCTTCCAGCACTTCTGATGTATGACTAGTTCCTTCCCCTGTACGTAAGTAAATAAGAAGTTCTCGCAAGGTAGCAAATGCAACAATCTCCATCGATTGCAACAAACTGCCCTCGCCGATATTTGCAATTGGAATGATTGCTCGCTTAATTCCCTCACGGTGGCCAGCGATGAGTGCAGGCAGAACTCCGTTAACTCCACGAATAGAACCATCGAGTCCTAGTTCACCAAGTATCAGCGTTGAATCTATTGAATCTTGCGCGAGTGATCCATGGGCAACCAAGATTGCAAGGGCGATTGCAAGATCAAAACTTGATCCACTTTTGGGAAGCCAAGCAGGCGAGAGCGAGACGGTAACTTTTCTATTAGGCCAGTTCTCACCCGAATTTGTAAAAGCTGCACGTACGCGATCACGAGATTCATTAAGAGCGGCATCGGGCAAGCCAAGTAAGTTGTAATGCGGAAGTCCATCACTAATATCAACTTCCACAGTAACCGTGTTGCCTGAGAGGCCAACTAAGCCCATCGATGTCGAACGACCCAGGGTCACAGAATGTTCTCCCTGAAATCAATGGTGTGTGAACCATCTGCTGCCAACAGCACAGCAGCTACATCGATTGAGAAATCACTTCCAAGTTGATGATGAGTGGCAAGCCAAGCCAATGCAAGACGTTGCAATCTGCGCGCTTTATCGCGATTGATCGCCTCTAGCGGATCACCGAAGGCAAGCGATGATCGCGTCTTGACCTCAACGAAATGTAGAAGTGAGAGAGAATCACAGGCGATGAGATCTATCTCGCCTTCCTTGATCCGCCAATTACGATCGATGATGTCATAGCCGAGCGCTTCGAGATATTTTGCAATTGTTACTTCGCCAAAAGCGCCTATCTGGCGATTTCTACTTGGTCTCTTGTGAGTTGCCGTCATGGAGGGCAGGGTAAGTATTCATCTGCACGCACTCACCACAGCGCTGCCTTGATGTGGGTAAGTTAGAGAAGCGCTGCGATATTTGAAAAAGATCTGCGGTGGATAGGTGTAACTCCGTGCTTTGCCAAAGCCTCGGTGTGAATTTTAGTGATGTACCCCTTATGGGATATGAATCCATATTCTGGATAGGTCAGATCCATCTCGCGCATGATTCGATCACGGGTGACTTTTGCAATAATGGAGGCGGCGCTAATACATGTCACGACTTGATCGCCTTTCCATACAGCAAGGTTAGGAAGTGCAAGTCCTTCAATGGCATATCCATCTGTCAGTACATAGGCCGGTGTGATCTCAAGCCCCTGTACAGCTCTGCGCATTCCATCAAGATTTGCGGCATGAACACCGCGTGCATCAATTTCTTCATTAGAGATGATGACAACACTTAAAGAAAGTGCTGCTTCTGTGACAATATCAAATAACTCTTCACGATTTTTCTCAGAGAGCTCTTTAGAGTCTCGCACTTGTGCTAGCTCAGGTGCATGTGCATCTCTCAGAATTACAGATGCCACAACTAGCGGACCAGCACATGCTCCTCGACCTGCTTCATCAACTCCAGCTAACGGAGAAATTCCTGCAGCGTAGAGTCGATCTTCAATGACCTTGTGATCACTCACTTCTTTGAAAGTGGGTCCTGAGATGAGATAAATCCGACTCGCTCAAATGGCCAGATCGTTGCAACAACACGTCCCGTTATTTTTTCAACAGGAACCATTCCATTATTGACATCGTCTTGATGAAAACGGGAATCAGCACTTGCTCCACGATGATCTCCCATGACCCAGACCTTGCCTTCAGGAACTGTGATGTTGAAATCTGTATCGCTTGGAGTATTTCCAGAAAAAATGTATGGCTCGTTGGTTGGCTTTCCATTAATAGTAAGCACTTCATCTTTTGCAACTACCTTGTCTCCAGCCACACCAATAACGCGCTTAACCAGGTACTGCTTTGCAGGGTTTGGGACAACGCCAACAATGACGAGCCCTTCACGGATTGCGTTGGTAACTCTATTTCCAGAATCTGAGTCTGCTTCTGGTAACCATCCAGCAGGGTCACGGAAAACAATGACATCTCCGCGGCTGACGTTATTTCCAATAAATGGAATGCGGTTTACTGCAACGCGATCTTTGATCTGAAGTGTGTTCTCCATTGAACCGGAGGGAATGTAGAAAAATTGTACGAGAAAAGATTTAATGAGAAGCGAAACAAGCAGTGCAAGAATTACCAATATTGGTAACTCGCGAAGGAGTGAACCCTTGCGCATCATGGGTTAATAAGGGCTAAGACTATTCAGCAGTTTTTTCAGCTGGGGTCTCATCTGGTGCGACCTCTGCTGGTGTTTCAACAACTGCTTCAACCACTTCAACAACCTCTACTGGAGCCTCTACAACTGTCTCAACGACTGTCTCAACGACTGCCTCTATGACAGGTTCGACAACTGCTTCAACGATTGGTTCTGGAGTTGAAAGAATTCCGTCGCCGTAACCTTCAATTCCATCACGCTTTTCGCGAATCTTTGCAGCCTTACCGCGAAGATCGCGTAGGTAGTAAAGCTTTGCACGGCGAACATCGCCCTTCTTAACAAGCTCAATCTTTTCAATAACTGGTGTGTGAACTGGGAATGTGCGCTCTACGCCAACGCCGTATGAAACTTTACGGATTGTAAATGTCTCGCGAACACCATCGCCTTGGCGACGAATTACGATTCCTTGGAAAACCTGGATACGGCTCTTTGAACCTTCAATAACGCGAACGTGGATCTTGAGTTCATCGCCAGCGCGGAACTGTGGGACGTCCTTGCGCAATGACTTGGCATCAACGGCATCGAGAATGTTCATTTTCTTCCTCAGGTTTCTTTTCTATCAGCGCCCGCTTCTTAGCTGCGCAGAAGGGCTATCTTGCCATACAAGGGGCCTTGAGCGTAAATCGGCCTCCAGCGTAAATCGGCTAGAGCTCTACGCGTGCGAGCGCATCCTGCAGCGCATCGAAGAGGCCAGGACCTGCAGCAACGGTCAACTTTCTGGACTCGTCCCCATCCCCAATACGAGCAAGATGGGCAACCTGTCCGCCTGCCTCAGTAGCAACGAGAGCTCCAGCGGCCCAATCCCACTCATGGAGACCGCGCTCGAAGTAAGCATCAAGTGAGCCCATGCCAACATGACATAAATCCACCGCAGCCGATCCCATCCGCCGAATATCGCGAACCCGAGGAAGAAGGGATGCCACCATTGCAATCTGTTCAGTGCGATGTGCAACATCGTAGGCAAATCCAGTGCCAATGAGTGCACGATCGAGAGAGACACCAGATGTTGCACGAATTTTCTCGCCATTATGGAAAGCACCACCGTCGCGGACTGCATGCCATAGCGAATTAATTGTGGGTGCGTAAACAACACCTACGAGTGAGCCCTCCTCATCTCGTGCTGCAACACTGACATTCCATCCCGGTAATCCATAAAAATAATTAACTGTTCCATCCAATGGATCAATGACCCATGTGATTCCTGATCTGCTTTCGCGGGCCGCCCCTTCTTCGCCGATGATTCCATCGTCAGGACGGGCCGCAAGGATGCCTTCGACGATCAGTGCCTCTGCCTTTTTATCCATCTGCGTAGCGAAGTCAATTGCCACCGACTTTTCGGTCAGATCAAAGTGGGTTGGACGTTGCATCAGGAGTTGACCAGCTGCCTGCGCCACGGTGCGGGCTAACGGAAGTAATTCTGAGGCGAGGCGAGAAGTCTCTGGGGTCATATCCGCACTTTATCGGTTATTCTGCGCAACATGAGTGAATTGCGGCTAACGGGCAAGAACCCTGAGGGCACCCATCTCACTCTCACCAACCCAATCGGCGAAGAATTCACCATTCGTATCAGCGACACATTGCGCGCTACCGTCAATCAACCGCGCCTTGCTGCAGTTGCAGCCAGCGATGATGTTGAGACGATGAGTGTGAAAGAGATTCAGCGACGTCTTCGTTCAGGTGAAACTATGGATGCAATTGCTCGTGATGGTCACATCAGCGTTGAAAAAGTCGAACGTTTTGCTGGTCCAATCTTGCAAGAGCGCGTCTATATCTTGGATCAAGCTTTCTCTGTGGTTTTGCGTAAAGAGAGCGCTCGCGATCAAGAAACTTTTTTCGATGTTGTGATTTCTCGTCTTGCTCCGATGGGCGTTGATAGCGATTCTCTTTCATGGAACACCTGGCGCATCGATGATGGAACATGGACGATTGATCTTTCCTATCCCAACCGCGATGGCCACGGAAGTGCGACATGGAATTTTGATCTCAACAGACGTTCAATAAATGCAACAAATGAGAATGCGCGCTGGATGCTTGGCCAAGAGCCCGCTCCGCGTACACAGACTCCAGGACTTGTTCACTCCGAACCATCTCACCCTTCGCGCATTGTCGACTCAATTCCAGAACCGGTTCGTGAAACTCCACGCCTTGTCGCAATCCGTGAGACTCCTCGCGAAGAAGATCGCGCCGAAGGAATTACAAGTCGGGCAAAAGTTCCATCATGGGATGAAATTATGTTTGGACGTCCTGCTGCACCTGCAACACCTGCTTCGGAACTTCCTGATAACGATCCGATTGATGACCCTAACGAGGATGACTTCAGTATCTAATTAGAGATAGGCGCGCGATAGAAGCGCAACCGTTGATTCAATCTCGCTGACTCCACCATGGTGGCCCACCATCGCACCTTCTTTATCTGCACGCGTTGGATCTAATAAGACTAATCCCCCATGTGGAATTGCGATCAGATCACCCATGCGATCAGATGCATCTGCTGTAACTACGTCGCCAAAGAGATGGCCTGCAATCGCTTCTTCTCGCGTATAGATCGTTGCACGCTCACCAAAGAAGTCACGCCATTTACCTGCATAATCAAGGCGAGCAGATGGAGAATCAGCAGCATCCTCAAAATAGATATGACGCGCACGTGGCTCGCCTGCAATTGTTGTCACGCCATCAAGTAACGAGTTATCGGTACCGAGAATTAACTTCTCTTCGACATTAATCATTCCGTGATCTGAGGTAAGCCAGATGCGAGTTCCGCGAGGTAGCTTCATCACCAGTGCTGAAAGCAGCGCATCAATTCCGGTCAGCGCGGCAAGCCATTTATCTGATCCCACACCATCGCTATGGCCGGCTGAATCAAGATCATTGACGTAGAGATAGACAAATGATGGTGTCGCTTTAAGTCCTGCTGCTGTTTTTTCAATGAGATCTGTTGGAATATTTGCACCGCTATAGGTTGCGCCACGAAAAACTGCCTGTGTGAATCCGGTTGTCTCATACCTTTTGGCTGCGACGTGAGTGACTGAAATTCCTCCAGATTGTGCGCGCTCAAATAAAGTTGGTAGCGGTTGCCAGATCGTGGGATCTACGCGCTCATCCCACTTGAGTGAATTGAGAATTCTTCCACCGCTTCGAGGAACGCGAACTGTGTAACCCAACATTCCGTGAGCACCAGGCAAAACTCCTGTCATCAAGGTTGCAAGGCTTGTCGCGGTCGTAGAAGGAAAAGATGTTCTGAGTGAAGCAGTTGCAGTAAGGGATGCAATCGTCGGAATTATGCTGGCATATTTTTCAATGACATCTGCGCCTAAACCATCAACGAGAAAAAGAAGTTCACGTCCTGCAGGACTTTCCAGGATCTCCAGTCGATTCTCGGCATCGGCCAAGCCAAGGGAGGCAAAGATCGATGGCGTGATATCAGCTAGATGCACAGGTATATGTTCTCACGGGTATTGTTGCGGCCGTGAGTATTCATTATTCGGCAGAGGTAGCAGCAGCCCTGAAATCTGGCGCACCAATCGTTGCACTTGAATCAACAATCATCAGCCATGGCCTTCCTCGTCCATCGAATTTGAGCGTTGCTATTGAAGTTGAAGAGATTGTGCGCGCGCATGGGGCTGTTCCTGCAACGATCGCCATTCTCGATGGCCGTATCTGCGTCGGTCTTGAAGCCGATCAGCTCAAGGAAATTGCAAACCGTGATGATATTGCTAAGGCATCGATCCGAGATCTAGCGATGATCAGCGCACTCAAATCAAGTGCTGCAACAACTGTCGCCGCTACATCACATATTGCAGGTCTTGCCGGTATCAAAGTCTTTGCAACGGGAGGCCTTGGCGGTGTTCACCGCGGTGCCAATGAATCATTCGATGAGTCAGCAGATCTTGGAGCGCTAGGAAAGCTTGATATCGCAATTGTCTGTGCGGGAGTGAAATCAATTCTCGATGTTGGTGCAACTCTGGAACGTCTTGAGACACTTTCTATCGGCCTCGTTGGCTACAAGACAAACGCCTTCCCTGGTTTTTACCTTACCGATTCTGGATTCACTCTTGAGCACCGAGTAGATAGTGCGCAAGAGATTGCTGCAATTATTAAGGCTCGCCGCGAACTCAAGACAGATTCGACAGCGCTAGTTGTTGCAAACCCTGTTAAAGATGAGATGGATCGCGCGCGCCATGATGCAATTCTTGTAAGTGGGCTTGCTGGTGCAGCCGCTCAAGGGATAACTGGAAAAGCTGTTACACCTTTCTTGCTCGAGCATTTCCATACTGCAAGCCAGGGTGAGTCATTGAAGGTAAATATCGAGATCATTAAATCAAATAGCGCACTTGCCGCCGACATTGCAGTCACACTTACAAAGTAAAGTCGATGAGTATCAAGGTCTATTGCATCGGCGATCTGATGCTCGACATCGTCGCTCAAATTCCAACAACTCCCCATGATCTCCACTTAGGTAATGACACTCGCACCGTGATCTCAACTCATGGTGGCGGAGCAGGCGGCAATGTTGCATCGTGGCTAGCCGTGCTTGGTAACGATGTAACGATGGTCGGTCGAATTGGTAACGATCCTGCAGGATCAGCAATTACTGCAGAATTTGACGCTCTCGGTATTTCGTACGGCGAAATCGTAAAAGAAGGTTTTCACACCGGCGTTGTCATCTGCTTAGTTGATCCATCAGGTGAGCGAACAATGCTTGCAGATAACGGAGCTAACGCTGGCCTTGCAGTCAGTGATCTTCCTGCACTAGATGGCGTCGATGCTATCTATCTCACTGGATACGCACCGCTTGCTCCACTTTCACGCGAAGGTGTTTTGGAGATGGTTCGCACCATCAATTTGCGCGGAATCCCAATCGTCTTTGATCCTGCAACTGTCGGTGGCATGCAAGGCGTTCCGGTGGAAGAGATTCTTTCGTGGTGTGCGCTCATGGATACAGTCATCATGAATGAAGAAGAAGCAATCTACTTAAGCGAATTAAGTGATTGTGAATCTGCACTCAATTTCTTCATTGAAATTACTCCTCGCGCCATAATCAAACGTGGATCTGCAGGTGCTATTGGCCTAGAGCGAGGCGGTCAGATCATCTCTGTTGCTGCTCACACATCGGCAGTAGTCGATACAACTGGAGCCGGAGATGCATTTGCCGCCGGATTTATCGATGCATTCACAGCTCGTCGCGACTTTTCTCATGCAATAGAGCGAGCAAGTGCCGTTGCTGGCCACTGTGTTGCAATCGTCGGTGCTAGAGGGCGTGTAGGTACACAGATTTAGCCCCACCTCTTGGCACAATTCACGCCATGGCAACAACAAAGAAGACCACAGCAACTAAAGGCAAGAAGGCAGCGGCAGGACCAAAGCCTGGAGAATTTGCCGGCAAGATTGTTGATATCGATGTCTCATCAGAGATGTCAGAGTCTTTCCTTGAATATGCGTACTCAGTTATTTATTCACGAGCACTTCCTGATGCGCGTGATGGTCTTAAGCCTGTGCACCGTCGCATCTTGCACCAGATGGCAGATATGGGACTTCGTCCAGATCGCGGCCATGTAAAGAGTGCGCGTGTTGTCGGTGAAGTTATGGGTAAGTTGCACCCACACGGTGATGGAGCAATCTATGACGCGCTCGTGCGTATGGCTCAATCATTTTCAATGCAGCTTCCACTTATTGATGGACATGGAAACTTTGGTTCACTCGATTCAGGTCCCGCTGCGATGCGTTACACCGAGGCTCGTTTAGCATCTGCAGCCCTTGCGATGGTCTCTGAATCAGATGAGAACACAGTCGACTTCGGTCCAAATTACGATGGACAACTTTCTGAGCCACTCGTACTTCCTGCTGCATTTCCAAATTTGCTCGTTAACGGCGGTTCTGGAATCGCTGTAGGTATGGCGACAAATATGGCCCCTCACAACTTAGGTGAAGTAATTGCTGCGACAAAGTTCTTGATTGATAATCCAAAGGCAACGCTCAATCAATTGATGAAGCATATTCAGGCACCAGATTTTCCTACCGGTGGAGAGATCGTCGGTATTGAAGGCGTACGCGAGGCATATGCCACAGGTAAGGGATCTTTTAAGGTCCGCGCAACAGTTGAGATTTCAAAAGTTACATCGCGCAAAATGGGAATCATCATCAAGGAGCTCCCATTTAATATCGGCCCAGAGAAGGTCGTCGAGCGCATTGCAGATCTAGCTAAGGCGAAGAAGATTCAAGGAATTTCAGACATCATCGACCTTACCGATGGCCAGACTGGTACCAACGTTGTTATCGAGCTCAAGAACGGCTTTGAGCCTGAAGATGTTCTTGAAAAGCTCTACAAGTTAACACCGATGGAAGATGCCTTTGCCATCAACGCTGTTGCACTTGTGAAGGGTCGCCCGCAGACGTTGGGACTCAAAGAGCTCCTTCAAGTCTTTATCGATCACCGCATCGAAGTTGTTACGCGCCGATCTGAGTTTAGAAAAGCAAAAGCATCTGCTCGATTGCTAATGGTCGATGGCCTCCTCAAGGCAATCATCGATATTGATAAAGTCATCAAGATCATCCGTGGCAGCGATGATGCAACTGCTGCAAAGGCTTCATTAATCAAGGATTTCAAACTTAATGATGAGCAGGCCACATATATCCTTGATATGCCTCTTCGTCGTTTGACCAAGATGAGCAAACTTGAACTTGAAAGTGAACAGAAGGAACTGAAGAAAATCATCGCCGATCTCACTGCTCTTCTAAAGAGTGACGAGAACATCAGAGCCCTCATCTCAACAGAGCTCACAGCAGTTGCTAAGTCCTATGCAACTCCTCGACGTACACGTATTGGTGCATAAGTAAGCAATATAAGTATTCAATTTCGCACCTACTGCCACTGTGTGGGAGACTTACTCAAATGATCGCAACTACCGCCCTTGAGCTTCGCGCTGGGGCCAGACTCCTTGTTTCTGGGGTCAACGTTCGAATCAATCACGGAGATCGCATTGGCTTTGTTGGACGTAACGGTGCAGGTAAATCAACGCTTGCAAAAGTTTTAGCTGGTGAAACCCTTCCTGCAGGAGGGGCTGTACAACGCACCGGCAAGATCGGATATCTCCCCCAGGATCCACGCACTGGTGAAGATCAAGGAACCGTTATTGAGCGCATTCTCTCTGCGCGCGATTTAGATCAAATCGCAGCTCGTATGACCCAAGTTGAAGAAGAGATGGCAACAACAGAAGGTGCAGCACTTGAAAAGGCGATGGAGCGTTACTCCCGCGTCGATGCTGAATTTCAAGCAGCCGGTGGCTATGCCGCAACTGCCGAAGCTGAAGCAATCGCAACCTCACTGGGCGTATCAGAAGCGGTATTCGGAAACCAACTTGAGACTTTATCTGGCGGACAGCGCCGTCGTATTGAACTCGCTCGCATTCTTTTCTCTGGTGCTGAAACACTTTTGCTCGATGAGCCAACGAACCACTTAGATGCCGATTCCATTATTTGGTTGCGCAACTACCTCAGCACGTACTCAGGCGGCCTTGTCATCATCTCTCACGATGTAAACCTGATTGAGACAGTAGTTAATAAAGTCTTCTATATCGATGGCAACCGTAACGTCATCGATGTCTACAACTTGGGCTGGCGACAGTATCTCTTGCAGCGCGAACAAGATGAACATCGCCGTAAGAAAGAGCGTGCCAACGCCGAGAAGAAGGCTGAAATTTTGCAGAAGCAAGGCGAGAAGATGCGTGCGAAAGCCTCAAAGGCAACTGCTGCGCAAGGCATGTTACGTCGCGCTGAAAAACTTCGCTCATCACTTGATGATGTGCGCGTCAAAGATAAGGTCGCAAAGCTCCGCTTTCCTACCCCAGCACCGTGTGGAAAGACTCCCCTATCTGGAGAAGAGCTATCTAAGAACTACGGCTCTCTTGAAATCTTTACCGACGTTTCTTGCGTTATCGATAAGGGTTCTCGCGTCGTTATCTTGGGACTCAACGGTGCCGGCAAGACAACTCTCCTAAAGATTCTTGCTAATCAACTTGAATCAGATACCGGCAGAGTCGAACATGGCCACGGATTAAAACTTGGCTACTACGCCCAGGAACATGAAATGCTCGACTTCGAACGCACAATTCTAGAAAATATGATGTCTTCTAAAGATGACCTTCGTGAGCCTGAAGCACGTAACGTCCTTGGTTCATTCCTCTTTGTTGGAGACGATGTTCATAAGCCAGTCAAAGTACTTTCAGGTGGAGAGCGAACACGTCTTGCTCTCGCTACTTTGGTTGTCTCCGCAGCAAATGTTCTCTTGCTCGATGAGCCAACAAATAACTTAGATCCCGCATCTCGCGAGGAAATCTTGGGAGCACTCGGTGAATATCAAGGCGCTGTCATCATGGTTTCACACGATGAAGGTGCCGTTCAAGCTCTCAAGCCAGAACGCGTGATCTTGTTGCCTGATGGCGATGAGGATATTTGGAAAGACGAATACTTCGATCTCGTCGCAATCGACTAAGAGATACATATCACTTATCTCACACTGCGGCACTCTTCAACCCCAGTTAAATTTGCACTGACAAATTAACTGATATCGGAGAGAATAATGAAGAAGAAAGTCTTAGCAATTACTGCAATTTTGCTCCTTGTCGGCAGCCAATCTGCTGAAGCGGTCACAAAGGTGACTGTAGAAAACAGTAAGAAAATCTCTGCAAAGAATGGGCTCGTAACATTTAAAGTCTCGAATCTTCCAAAGAGTAATGGAATCTATATTTCCCAATGTATGGCTATAAAAGAGGGTGAAGTTAAGCCCCCTGCATGTAACCCGGCTAAGACTTCAAAGCTTTGGATATCAGATGTGCCGGCCGATATCGCAATGGGTGCTAAATCGAGCAAGAGCAAGCTGACGATGAAGGTCGATAAATACTTTACAAAGGGCGATTGCGTTCATACAAAGTGCATTTTCTATATAACAAATGATCATAATGCTCCAACAGACCGAAGCGAAGACCAGGCAATCCAATTTAAATTTAGCGGTATTAACCTTTTCTAATGCTTAAGATTTTCAATTAAGGGCTGGGGCCAAACGCCTCAGCCCTTATTACTGTGCATTTCTCCTTGAGCTACGAAAACCACA
>Ga0209087_1001151_pt1 | contig 15758 bp, 22 predicted proteins | sample S_130805_EF_Meta_FD_187321 | JGI IMG/M metagenome (GOLD analysis project Ga0209087, IMG submission 187321) | Freshwater microbial communities from Lake Simoncouche, Canada to study carbon cycling - S_130805_EF_MetaG (SPAdes) (version 2) | ecosystem: Environmental > Aquatic > Freshwater > Lake ... | reverse complement strand
CTATCCATACCATATAATGTTTCACCAGAAGCACCATACCTACTATCTCTAATCCTTCCATCTCTTAACATATTAGGATGATAGTAACCACCCTCTAACTTATCTATAATAACGTTAGCTAATGTACTAAAATCAACTTTAGGTATATTCTGCTCACTAATAATATCCTTATACATAATATTATGTATTCTACCAATACCTTCATTCAATCTGTTTCTCATATCTTATTGTTTATATATAAATATAATACAATTATTAATTATACTAAATAATTTATACATATAGATACCATAACTTCATTCCCCCCACCCCCCACTTAACGTTCATCCAGTTGGCTACCGCCCCTGGTTTCACTATGGGGTTCTGGGTCATTCAGTTATACTATCTATATGTCGTACTATAAAATGAATTATTATATGTTAAGCATCAAGATGCTATAATGATATTATTATATTTTATTTAAGACTATATTATGTTTTAATTATAACCCCAAGCATAGTAATGTGGGTTACAGTAACCTAGGTTACGATGATATTATGGGTTAATTATAAAACAATCTATATAAGATATTATACACTATTATATTTTTATATTATAGAATATATTATGATTTCGTTGAAGGAATATAAGGGGTTTGAAGGGGCTTACAGCCCTACCCGCCCCCTGTACCATAACTGTACTTTTCTTGCTGTAAAACGTTAGTAGCGATTAGGGGTATTGTTAGGGGCAGTTTAGCTACATTATTGGCGTTTTTAGGTATGTTAGGGGCAGTTGCTGGTTTATGGCTCGTAAGGTGCGTGTTATGGGGGGATTATCCCCCATTCCAGCCCCCTGACATAGTGTCAGGTGTTAATGTTTTGTTAAATAAAAAATGTGGATTTTAACATCTGTTAAGGCAGTTTGGCACGCCTGACATAGTGGCAGATAGCCCCCTAATATAATAGGCTGATTATGGGTGTATTAACAGATGTTAATAACTAATATGATCGTGTTAATAAGTGGGGGGTAAGGAAGGGGTTAATAAAAATTTAACTATAATAATTAAACCCCTATGTTACAGGATATTATAATGCTGACATAATGGCTGATAATTAAAGTTATGTTACCTGCTTCAGTGGCAGGAATGAGATTAAAGTTATGTTAATATAATAGGGGGCTATAAGTTAAACATGTGTTAAAGTTGTTAACGCTATTTAGAATCAGTCTATTATGATATGACATAGTGTCATAGGGGGTAGGATGCCTATAACAATACCTATACGCCCCTCCCCGGTGGGCTATGCTGGGGCCTATACCCCCCCTCCTCCCAGGTATCCCCCCTTATATAGGGGTAAAATGGCGTTTTAGGGGGTATAATCCCCCATTTGACACTTAAAAATTTTGGGGTAAAATTTGCCCCCTTGCCTTTTCCTACCAGCATACAATTCAATTTCCCCCACACAGGTTATTAGGGGGCTATTATATGTCAAAATGTCAAATAAAATTTTTGGGAAAAATTAGGTAAAATACACTATTGCCCATTGTAGGGCTGGATTAGATGTATCTTTTTTGGCTACAACCATTGTGGGGTTTTTGGGTAATATGCTGTTTGTTATTCTATTATCTAGTTGTTCTTCATTATCATATATAATGGACATTGATTTTATCATTGTATTACCGGGATTAAAGGATACACTAAAATCACTACTATTAAAGGTTATTGTATTTGGATCTATGGATATGTTCATTGTTTTGGTTTTTAGATTGGTTCTTAGTTCATCCATACTATTGGCTTTTATTGTTATTGGGGTTGTTGCGTTAGAAGTATTAGTAGGGGTTTGTTGATTTGTTGATGTAGGGGTTCCTTCAATGGCAAAGAAACTTTGTTTATAAGCATATCCAGTATTATTTATTGGTATTTGAAAAGGACCAAATGTTTTTACATTATTACTTTTATAATATGCTTTTAATCTATCATCCAGACCACTTACTTGTTTATCGTGTCTATCAATATAATCACTACCTTCTGGACCAATTGAGCCTCTTGTTGTAAAGTATTTATGTGGGTTTGTTGAATTTGGAATAAAATACACGTTAGCCTCTGTAATAATTTTATTTCCTTCTACGTATGTTGAAATATTCACATCATCTATGTTATAATTTCCACTCTTTAATTTTAATCCAACCTTATCTTCCAAATCACTATCTGATGCTTTTAAACTAAAGCCATGTACCGTATCCCAGTTTGGATTGGGATATGGTTGTGTAATGATATGGCTTACCGTTTCAACTTGGGCTTGCTCATTTATGATGCCCATTACTTCTTTTATTCTATTTATGTTTTCTTGCAAATTCATATTTTAATTTTTATATAAATATATGTGGATATAAAAAACCCCAAGAACACTAATTTGCAAATTAACATAATTTTGTTTATCTTTAAAAAAAAAGAAATATGGCAGTAGTATATGAGCATATAAGGAATGACACAAATGAGGTGTTTTATGTGGGTATTGGTAATGAGGAGAAAAGGGCTTTTGTTAAATGTAAAAGAAATCCATATTGGAAGCATATTGTAAATAAAGTGGGGCATAGTGTTAATATTATTCATAAAGACATTGACTGGGAGGAAGCAAAAAAGATTGAAATATTATTAATAGAAAAGTATGGTAGGAAAGATTTAGGTTTAGGTAATTTGGTTAATATGACAGATGGGGGAGAGGGTGTTTTTGGACTTATAATGTCAGAAGAAACCAGACAGAAAATTGGTGAAGGAAATAAAGGTAATACTAATATGTTAGGTAAAATACATTCAGAAGAAACCATACAGAAAATGAGGGAAGCAAAGAAAGGTAATACTAATAAGTTAGGTAAAACTCATTCAGAAGAAACCAGACAGAAAATGAGCTTAGTTCAAAGAACTAAAGAAGGGGTTAAAGGATATTATTTTAATAAATCAAGAAAAAAATATCAAGCACAAATAGAGGTAGGGGGAAAAAGAATACAACTTGGTCGTTTTGACACCCCAGAGGAAGCATTGCAGGCTTATCAACAAGCAAAGTTAATATACCATGCTTAAAATAAAAAACCCCCCAACCTTTTAATTTAGATTTGGGGGGTTAATTATATTGGTTTATTTCATTATTTCTTTTATCCTATTAATGTTTTCTTTTATAGTTTCAATGTTATCTGGATTATCAAGTGATAATAAGTCAAAATCTTCATCAGGAAAATCACCATATTTTACATAATATTCTGTCTCCCTATCTGCTTTTTCATCTGTGCTAATTAATTTTAATGCGTTTGGTGGTATTGGCTCTAATGTCACAAACCATTCATGATCCCAGTTTTCGCTTTTTGGATGTATTGGATCCAAAAACCATTTATTATTTATTTTGCTTAAATCAATTTCCCAGCAATCATTACCATATACATTAAAAAATTGTGAATAATCCAAATTTTGGGCAAAAATCATTGGCACTAAATTGTCTATTGGGTCTTCTCTATTACTTTGCCAATTTTTGGTTGCTTTACCAATTTGAGGAATCAATCCATTTTTTAAAATACTTTCCTTATTTCTAAAACTAGAAAAATGGTGTAATGGCGATGGCGGGTTAGCGGGAACTAATTTTAGTTTAGCCATCTCAGTTATTATTTTCAGATTCATGTTTTAATTTTTTTATAAATATATCTTTAATTTAAAGATGTCAAATTTTTTTTTGATTCTTCAATTGTCTTATATAATTCTCTTAAATATTTTTTGTACCCTTGGGGGTTATGCATTTTTATCATTCTTAAATTAGCTGAATAATTGTTAATAACAATATAATTTAATTTAATAGAATTACCTTGTATAAAATCTACAGCATTTTGATTAAAGTTACTTTCTTTACCAGCATATACTTTCAATATATTATCCAATGCATCTAATGTGTTATTTTTATTTATGCCAAGATTATAACTTCTATCAATTCCTGAGCTTATTACTTCCAAAAATTGACCAGTAATTCCTTTAAACTCTTTCCAAGATTTATAATATATAGATTTAATAGTTTTTGAATAAGGTTCATTATCAAATTTATGATTGCTATTTGGATCTCTTGCATGAATTAATTCATGTGTAAAACAAGTTCTAATTAACTCTATCCCCACCTTTTCATTTCCCTCAGATTTAAGTTCATTATAAATAGATCCCTTAAAAAATGGTACAAAATTAAATTGCTGAAATACAATAACATTGTCATAATGGTTTTTTTTGTCATTTGATAAATAATATGCAAGTGCATCTGGTTCATTAACATTATTGCCAACACCAATGCCAATACCTATATTTTCACCATCAGCAGATTTGGTATAAATAGTTGTAATATATTTAAATTGCCCATCACCCAAATATTCCCCAGATAACACTTCAGCAACCATAGGGATAATATGTTCAATACTATCTCTTAAATATGGTGTCAGTTTTATAAATCCCTCATTTATTATATTCCTTAATTGATTCTCATTAATTATTATCTTCATTATGTAAATTTATATATAAATATATGTGGATATAAAATTAAAAATCTTTATTTTATACTTCAATATAAATAAACCATTTTAGTATGGGGTTTGTTAAGTCTTTCTTGAGCATAACATAGGATTGAAAATTACTTGCAACCATTTTTGCTCTTTCCTCAATTGAAAATCTTTTAACTAGGTTTGGATTATCTGAATCTGCATATTCAAAATCCAGATGCATTGTTTTTGCTTTTGTGTTTCCAGGTTTGAAAGATATTGTATAATTATTTATATCAAATTCTATTGACTTGGGGTCTATAAATTCGTTTTCATAGGTATATCGAAATTGCATTTTCAAGTCTTCTAAGTTATCCCCTTTTATGGTTATTTTTTTATTTCCTAAGTTATATAGTTGTTTCGTTTTATCTTTTGCTTCATTGATTGTTTTATATAATTCTCTCAAGAATTTATTATATTCTTTTGGATTATATTTTTTTATCATTTTTAAATAAGAGGCATATTTATCAATAGCTGTGTATTCTATATACATAGAAAAATTATCATCAGCATCATTACTAATCATGTCTTGAAATACTTTTTTATCATTGCTGCCTTGAATGAAGTTGTTTGCATTCTGGTTAAATATTCTTTCCTTTCCAGAATATACCATTAATATATTGTTAAGAGCATCCATTATTTGTTCTTTTGTTCTTTTTAGTCTATATGATGAATCAACTCCAGCAAGAATTGCTTCAAAAAATTGTCCTGTCATAGCAACAAATTCTATTATTGAACCAAAATAAGTTTCCTCATCATAGCCATATTTCTCATCTTCTTTTCCAAATTGATTTATAGCTGGATCCTTTGAATGAATTAACTCATGCACCAAAGTTTTACGCAACATTTCTTTGTCATAATCATATTTTGAAGCATCCTTGAAATATCTGGCATATTTTCTTTGTTGTATTACAATAATATTGTCTCTTAAATCCCATCTTGTATTTCTTTTAAAATATCCAATTGAATTGTTAGACTCTTCTATATTAACCCCAACGTATATGGTTGTTTCAAGCCAATTATTACCATTGGCCGACTGGCCACTAATAACCCCAATTTTTTTAAAATTACCCTCCCCCAAATCTTCTCCTTTTATAACCTTAATTATATTTGGAAGCATCTTTTCCACTTGTTGCCTTTCTTTATAAGTTAATCTTATTGATCCCTCATTTATTATATTCCTTAATTGATTCTCATTAATTATTATCTTCATTATGTAAATTTATATATAAATATATCTGGATATAAAAAACCCCCAGAACACTAATTTTTATTTTGGGGGTTAATTATAATTTTTTATTTGAAACTTATATTGCCACTTCAGCATTTAGTTTCTTATGCAATCTAATTAGCATCTGTGTTATATCTCTTGGTGTTATGCCATTATTTTCATCTGATAATTGAATAGATTGATTATCAGAACCAATAAAAAATTTAGATTTTAATGTGTCAATAAATGATTCTTCTGTTTCAACTATACCCCCATCATCATTTCTCACATAATATTGATGAACTTTTAATGTTGAAATAGCATCATAATTTATATCGCTCTTACTTTTCTCCGCCTTAAATTTAATTGTATATTCCAATAGTATTGCAATATTGGAATCAAATTCTACATGCTTCTTTAAGGAAGATTCAACGCTATGTATTGTTATTGGTAAATTTCTATGATAACCAGTTTCATATCTTTTCATTAATGTCAACCCATCAAAATATTGCTCCATCTTTTTTGCAATATTATCTGCCATTATAGTTAAATGATTTGGCATTTCCAAAAAAGAATCCTTCTGGCTTCTCCTCCTGGCTGCAAAGGATCCAGTTTCATCTTTATACTTGCTTGCTGCAAGGGCTGATCTATTCTTTATGCTTGGGCTTAATTCAGTAATCACCTTATTAACCAAATTTGATACATCAGCTTCTGTTAAACTTATTATTTTCATATTTTATATATAAATATATCTGGAAATAAAAAACCCCAAGGTTTTAATATAGGGGTCTTATTTTGTTAGGCAACTAAACTTTTTATATCGGCCAATAATTCAGTTAAATCATTAAAGGATCCTGAATAACCATATCCATCTCCACCACAAGTAAATTCAAAAATAACTTTCTGCTTATAACTGTTTTCACCCCCTTCTCTACGTTCATAATAATCATATTGATCAGGAATAGATGTGGTATTATTAGTCATATTTTTCTTAACAAAATCATTAGCCATAGATTCAGATTCTTGTTCTGGCTTGCCAGATGCCATAAGACTATTTTGTACCAAATCTTCAATAATGTATTCCAAAGTCCTTGCAGACCCATAATCATATTGGGCTTCAGTTTTTTCTTCCAAGTAAGCCTCTAATCCCTCAACTGTTGTTTCATTAGCAACAACAAAATCTTCATAACCTTCGGACTCAACTATCAATGGCTTAACATCCCCCATAGTAGATTCCAATAATTGTTTAAATCTATTCTTTTCCATGTTTTAAATTTTTATATAAATATACTAAAATTAATTTTAATCCAATTTGGATAGAATTAAAATGCACAAGATAAGGGGAAATCAAAGGAGGGGGGTAAAAAAAAATTTCTTTTAATATTATCTATTTATACTCATTTTTATAAAACCATCTGGTTTAATCATATTAAGTAATGTCTCATCTGAAAGTTTTGCTAATGGTGATTCAGCAATATATAAAGTGCCCCAAACTTTTAATCCTTTTGGTAATAATCTTATTGGACAATTAGTTAAGTCCAAATTACAACTAACTTCTAAATTTTCTGGTAGGGATTTTATTTTAGAGCTGTCTAAAGTAAAATCACAACCAACATCTAAATCTTCTGGCAATTCTTCTATAACTGTATTTACTATATTTAAAGCCCAACCAACTTTCAACCCTTTTGGTAATGATTTTATTTTTGAATTTTGTAAAACTAAGCCACCACCAATATGTAAATCATCTGGTAAGGATGTTATTTTTGAACGATATAAGTTCAAATCCCCCCCAACTTTTAATCCCTTTGGTAAGGTTCTTATTTCTGTATCATCTAAATCCAAATTGCCTTTAATGTTTAACTCCTCCTCTGTAAAGGGTTCATTATTTAGTAATTTCCATTTGAAAGATGTTTTATTTTCTTCATTTTCAACAAAACGCATTATGTTCTTTAATGTTTCTTTTTCCATTATCTTATTATTCTGCCTCTTATAACACCAGGGAAAATCATATCCCTTAATTGTTCATTTGTATATTCTTCTAATTCTGTATCTGCTATATATAAATCTCCATGAACTTTCAATCCTTTTGGTAATGAAGTTATATTTGGTGATTCCCTTAAATATAAATCCTTTCCAACTTCCAACCCTTCTGGTAATGTTTCTATTGCCGATTCATCTAAATCCAACATACCACCAACTTTCAATCCTTTTGGTAATGATGTTATATTTGTTTCTCTTAAATCCAAATGCTTACCAACCTCTAACCCTTCTGGTAATATTACTATTGCCGATTCATCTAAATATAAATTGCCATCAACTTTCAATCCTTCTGGTAATACATCTATATCTGATCCAGTTAAATCCAAATCACCTTTAATATGTAAATCTTTTTTTGAAATTGGTTCATTATTTTGTAATTTCCATAAAAATGGTGTTTTACGTGCTTCTTTTTCTTCAATGAAATTGAATATGCTTTTTAGTGTTTCTTTTTTCATTATATCCCTAATTTAAAATCATATATTACATTGCCTTTTATAAACCCGGGGTAAATCATTTCTTCTATCTGGGCTTTGTTATAATCTTCCAAGTATGTACCATCAACAAATAAATCACCCCCAACCTGCAAACCTTTTGATAGTTCAACAAATGAGTACGCAACATCTAAATCACCTTCAATTTTTAACCCATTGGGTAAGGAGAATACATTAGGAATGTATGATAAATCCAAATCACCTTTAATATTTAACTCATCTTCTGTAAATGGTTCATTATTTATTAATTTCCATACAAATGGTGTTTTTCTATTCTCTTTTCTTTCAATAAAATTGAATATGCTTTTTAGTGTTTCTTTTTTCATCCTCTATATATTTTTCCTCTTATAAACCCAGGTTTAACCATTTCTATTAATTCATTATCTGAAAATTCTTCTAAAGGAGTTCCCCATATAAATAAAGCACCCTGAACTTTCAGTCCTTTTGGCAATGATTGTATTATTGTTTTAGTCAAATCCAAAAGACCCCCAACTTTTAATCCTTCTGGCAGATATTTTAAATTTTTACAATTTTGTGAATATAAACTACCCTTAACATCTAAATCTTCTGGCAGATGTTTTAAATTTTCACAATTATTCAAATATAAGGTATTCCCAACTTTCAACCCTTTTGGTAATGTTTCTATATCTGAATGTGCTAAATTTAAATCCCCCCCAACTTTCAATCCTTTTGGTAAGGATTTTATACTTGTATTTACTAAAAACAAATCATATTTAACATTTAAATCATCTTCTGTTAGTGGTTCATTATTAAATAATTTCCATAAAAATGGTATTTTATGTGCTTCTTTCTCTTCAATAAAATTAAGTATATTTTTTAGTGTTTCTTTTTTCATTATTTTTTTTTAATTCCCCCATATAGTGATAACCCCCAAGTAATCAAAACAAGGGGGTTATTATAAATATTAGTATATTTAAAATATACTATTTCAACTGAAAGAAGTTATCATCAGCAGAACCAAGTAATGGCATAACTAAAAAGGTATAACCATTTAATCTCATAGTATGTGCATTTGACCACGTTCTAGCCTTGAAATTTATTGCACACTTTGAATCAATACTTTTGGCAAAATCAATAACTTCCAATAATTTGACTGGATTAAGAAATGATAACCCCACTTTAATCTTCATATTCTTATGCCCCAGCAATTTGCAAACCTCAACGTACTTTCTAACCATATCAATATCCCTTTGGGTGAAATCAAAATCAAAAGCATTCACCTCGCTTAACTCTGGAATTACATTCCAATATTGTGGAAACTTATTTCCAAACTCCTCCTCATTTTGGGCAACCAGATTTTTTAATTTATCAACATACATGTAAGTATCTTCAGTAAATTCTAAATCTGGTGCGGGAATTACAGCCATTTTATGTGCATCTGTAAAGCAAATCTCCTTTCTATCAAAACAGAAGTATGCTGTCATCATAGCAGGTCTAAAATCATCTTTTCCAGCCAAAGACTTTAAACCAGATCTTATCATAGTCTCAAAGTTCTTAAACTTTGTTGCTTTCTTTGGTTTAATATCCAAATCTTTCAGCCTTTCATTTAGAAAGGTGTGCAAATTTGCTTCATCGTAATACTCTTTTTTAAGATACAATTTAATTGCATCTTTGTCCCTGTTTTCCAATGCTCTTTCAAATAAATCTAATTCATTTTCAATTGGCTTCTGGATGCTTTCTGATATTAACATAATAGTGTTTGTTTTGTGGTTAACTGATATGCAAATATACACATAATATTTGAATAAAAAAACCCCAACCTAAATTAATATTAAGATTGGGGTTTAAAACTTTCATTTTATTTTAAAATATATTTTTACCGAAATATGAACACAAATAAAATGCCATGTACTTATTTTTAAGTGTATGTTCGTTAAATATCAAATGGGGATATTCTTTGGTTAGGGGATTCCATGATGATTTTGTACGAATTTGTAACATTTTATTTGGTCCAGTTATGGTACGTAATTGTTCTTTTTTATAATATATTTCTCTTATTTTATCACAAATGAAATTATAATCTTCTGATATTTTTCTATAAATATCTGGATGAGTTTCATTACTAGTAATAACGGATCCCAAGTAATCATTTTTTTTTGAAAAACTAACAAATATTACTTGCTTTAATTTTTGACCAAGCTTACTATCTTCAAATGAAATAAAATCATTAATAATTTCTGATAAACAATGTTTTATTTGTGTTATACAAATTGTTGATCCAAAGGTAAATGTTTTTAATTCGCCATCTTCTAAATCAGTTAGTTTTGAACTACTTGGTATTTCTAATAGTTTTTCTAATGATTGACCCCTTAACCCTTTATTACTACTTGGAATAATTAGTGTTGATAAATCAAATTTTGATATTTTATCAAAAACAGATTTTACGGTTAATTTACTATTCATTTTTATTTTTTTTAAAAGAAAGACCACATTTATTGTGGTCTTTCTGTAAGTAATTAGGATACCTTCTATTGCTTTGTCCAGGTGAACTTGCCCCCAGATTGAACTGGTTGGCTGGGATTAATTTGTGTTACCTTACTTGCGGTTGTTTGAACACTTTGTGTCGGAAATTCAAATCCCATAATCATACTAGGTAACTCAACAACATAAGCATCACAGTAACCCAATTTTCTTAAATTAGCAGCAGACACACTTGCTTTATCTCTGCTATTGAAAATCTGGGAGTAGAAATAATGGTATTGACTACCTAAATCAATTCTGATTATATACTCTCTGGCTTCAATCTTTCGATCATATAGGCCTACTTTCACCATATATAACTTTGCTTCTACCACCGAAGTATCTTCAATACTGCAAGGCGCAGGGGCTAGTTTCCTATATGGAAGTTCAAAGCATAGGGTATCAATTAACATTGATTGAGATACACCAATTAAGGGTAATGAAATTAGAACTAATAAAATGAATCTTTTCATGTTTTGGTTTTTTTTATTTTTCAAAGATAATAATTAATTATGTATAATGCAAATTATTTTTAATTTTTCTCACCATAGACCACCTTGCGTTCATTATTCTTTTCTAGCAAGGTGGTCGTTGATAATATAAATTGAATCGCCTCATCTTCACTAACATTAGCCAGTTTGCCTTTATGGTCAGGCAAGTAATACTTATTTAACTCATCAGATATTGGTGAGCATACAATTTTTAAACTACCGTGGTAAGTTGTAAAATCTTTAGAAATTAATGCTGAAGAATGCAGATTGTGAAGAATGTTGGTTACTGTATTTTCCATAATAAATCAAATATATAATAAGTTATTATCGCCAAAAGTATACCTTGGTAAAATAAAAAGGTTAATACTGAAACTGTTAACAAACATAACAATATTTTTATTAATTTCCTAATCATTTAGTATTTTTTTTATGTCTGTGAAACAATTTCTGTAAAGATTTATTTCATTGTACCTGGCTTCAACTTCCAATGGATTATCATAATATCCATGTTTTTTAGCCAATTTTTGGTACTTTGTCTTAATTGGCTGCAAGTAGTGAGTGTACTCGTGAATAATTGTCTTAATCAAACATCTAACGTAAACATTTCTTTCCAAATTTATGGAGATTATGTTATCTACCACACAATATTCACCATATGTAGTTTTTGCCATATCATCAGCAATTCCCCCAAGCAAAGTTAACCTAGGTCTGGAATACCTCCAATTTATTCCAATGTGTTTTTCACACCAATCTATAACGGCAACCGCAATTGCTGTGCTTTCTGAAAAAGTTAAATCTTCTGTTTTTGTTAAAAGTTTCATGTGGTGGTTTGTTTAGATTGCAAAGATATAAATCAAATTCAACAATTCCAAACTTATTCTAAAACTTTTAAAACTTTTATGTAAAAATAAATTATTACAAATGATACTAATAATGAAAATAATAAAACTGTATAACTTACTTTAAGTTCACCTATAAAGGATCCTATGATAGATGCCATTGTTACAAATAGTATAAAGCAGCCAAATACAATTGCCATAATTGTGCCTAGCGATTTTAATGCTTTATTTTCATTTGTATTGAATAGCAAATAAACCATAAAGGATATGTAACATAATAAAAATACTACCATCATACTTGCGTCTATTTTATATTAAGAGCATCTTTTAACTCAAGTGGTACAACCAATGTTTTAGGATCAACTATTTTAAATACGTTTTCCCCATTGTGATAACCTAACCCGTAACTTCCAAATCTGCAATATGTTATACCCTCAAGAATGAAAAACTTACCATCTGGAAGTTCACTAAACGTAATCGGTGTTTCTGATTTTGACATATTTATTTTTTTTTGTTAAGCAAAGATAATAAACTTTTTCACATAATCCAAAATAAAATCATTTTAAATAAGAAAAAATATGTGCAATAACATCAACAGTCCAAGCATTACCAATCATCTTTTTTGCTTGTGATGTGGATACAACATTTGTATAACCTTCTGGTAGTGTTTGAAGTCTCTCATATTCCAATAATGAATAATATCTAAATGGTAATTTATCCTTAAAGGCATTTGGATGCCTGCCAATTGGCAAAGGGGTTAAAACATTATCCTTATCAACTGTTGTTAAACAATTGCTTTTATTTGTGTTTGTTGCTCTAACTTCCAGACATTGCGTGATAGGAATATCTTTATTATAATCACTCCTCTTACCAGCCTCATTAAGCCTTCTACCAATGATGGTGGCCTTATTTAACCTTCTCCCCCTAATTGCGGCTGGATTGTCATTAGAATCAATTTCTAGCACATCATTGAGAGTTATTCCCCTATCCTCAGGAACACCAACCCCTGGAATATTTGTCCAATATAATCTAACCCTATTCTGTGCCGACACCAATGAACTATTAATTTTGATTGGAGCAACTCCCAGATATTCTGTAATAATATCCTCATATTCTTTTTTCATCACAACATTTTCCAATAAGAAATATTTTGGTTTGCACTCATTAATCAATCTAACAAATTCAAAAAATAATTTACTTCTTGGATCGTCAAAATTAAGTTGTTTACCTGCAAATGAAAATCCTTGACAAGGGCTACCACCAATTAACAAATCAATCTTTGATGCAATAAATTCAATTTTTGTCACATCACCCAATTGAATTGTGTTAGGGTAATGATGCTGTGTAACTTTTATGGCATTCTTATCTATTTCTGATGCAAAATAATTATCATATTGAATATTAGCCTTATTCAATGCAATTTGACCACAACTTATCCCATCAAACAAACTTAATACATTCATAATTCAATATTTTTAAATATGTGAGCAATAACATCAACTGTCCAACCATCACCAATACAATCATATGCCTCATCATAAGATAGTATTTTTGTATATCCAACAGGTAGGGTTTGTAATTTTTCTATTTCAGTTTGCGATAAATATCTATACACCCCATCTCTGTATAAGTAATTTTCATTCCATTTCTTATGACCTAATGCTGTGAGGCATCCACTCTTAGGATATGGATTCACTTTAGTATATCCATTTTTTATTGATTTTTTACCGCTTTCAGAATTAAGCCATTTTATTCTACACTCATCAGCCAACACCCCGGAATAATCAAAAATATCATTTGTAGTTATTCCCTTATCTAGGGGTTGTTTAATGTCTGGGATATTTGTCCAGTAATATCTTGGTCTATTTTGTGCTGAAACTAATTTACTATTAATTGATATTGGGTTTATTCTTAAAGTTTCAGTAATAGTATTGGTGGCCTCCTTATTACCATGAGTATTTTCAAGCAGGTAATATTTTGGTTTAACTTCATCAAGCAATCTAATATATTCCCAGAACAATCTACTTTCTGAATGTTCAAGTCCTTCTTGATTTTTATTTAGCCTTGAGATACCCTTACAAGGGCTACCACCAATAAATAAATCAATCTTTGGTAAATCACTACCTTTTAGATTTAAAATATCCCCCAATTGAATTGTGTTGGGGTAATTATCTAAAGTGCATTTTATTGCGTGAGGTTTAATTTCAGATGCATAATAATTGTCATATGGAATATTTGCTCTATTTAAAGCAATTTGCCCACAACTTATTCCATCAAATAAACTTAATATATTCATTTTATATTTTTAAATATGTGTGCAATAACATCAACAGTCCAACCATTCCCCAACATCTTATATCTTTGGGTATTTGATACCCCTTCTGTATAATTGTCAGGAACAGTTTGCAATCTTTCGCATTCAATGGGGGTTAATTTCCTAATCTTGTATCCATCTGTTGTTAGTGCAGTAACAACCTCAGTATCTCCGCCAACACATTTTAATTCATATTCTGAATGATGACTATCAATTGTAATAACATATGGCATAAAGGAGGGGGTGATTGCAGTAAATTTACCTTCATCTAAATAAATTCTATCCTGTAATGATGGTTGCAAACCTGGAATTCCATTTCTACCCCCCTTTGAGTTAACACATATTGGAATATCTTTAATATATTGTTGATCCCTACCACCCATTTTAAAATATCCAGCATGTATTGTGCCTGATTTTTCTGGTAAACTAGTTTCTTTAATGACTTTATTATTGTGTCTATTTAATTTTTCAATAGCAATCTTTGATATGTAATATTTATCATCCACAATAGGTTCTAAAATATCTTTTAGATATATTTTTCTATTTTCTGGTTGTTCTATACCTCCAATATTAGTCCAATACAACCTAAGTCTGTTCTGGGCAGATACTAATGAACTATTAATTCGTATTGGTTCAACTCCCATATGCTCTGAAATTATATCAGAAAACTCTTTCTTCATTTTTACATTCTCAAGCAAAAATTTTACATCTGGGTTCTTTATTCTAACTTCATTTAATATTCTAACAAACTCAAAAAACAATTTGCTTCTTGGATCATCAAAATTAAGTTGCTTACCAGCAAAAGAGAACCCCTGACATGGACTCCCCCCAATTAACAAATCAATCTTTGGTAAAGTAGTCGCATCTAATTTTGTTACATCCCCTAATTGTTGGGTATTTGGATAATTTTTTTGTGCTGTCTGTATAGCATATTTATCAATTTCACAAGCAAAATAATTATTATACTTAATTCCCAATTTGTTCAAGGCAATTTGGCCACAAGACATCCCATCAAATAAACTTAATATATTCATAATTTAATATTTTTTAATATGTGAGCAATAACATCTACTGTCCACCCATTTCCCAACATTTTATACCTTTGAGTATTTGAAGCACTTTTTGTATATCCAATAGGCACAGTTTGTATTCTTTCACATTCTTCTGGCGTAAGCATTCTATGGGCAGTTCTATCATCATCTAAAAAACTTTCCCTAATACTAATTGCTGGTCTACTACTTCCTCTTATACCTTTGTAATAGGTTGCAGTTAATGTGTTAAATATATTTTTTTGTTTAAAAATTCTATCTACCCCACAAGATGTTGGAAATCCTTCCCCATCTATAAAATCAG
>Ga0209087_1001150_pt1 | contig 15763 bp, 10 predicted proteins | sample S_130805_EF_Meta_FD_187321 | JGI IMG/M metagenome (GOLD analysis project Ga0209087, IMG submission 187321) | Freshwater microbial communities from Lake Simoncouche, Canada to study carbon cycling - S_130805_EF_MetaG (SPAdes) (version 2) | ecosystem: Environmental > Aquatic > Freshwater > Lake ... | reverse complement strand
GGGTTGGAAATATCTACGCAGATGAAGCGCTCTGGCGTGCCAAAGTGCATCCAGAATCATTAACCTCAGATCTGCCAAAGAAGAGGATCGCAGCCGTGATTGATTGCGCAACCGAAGTGATGCGCGAGGCAATTGCTAAAGGTGGCACCTCATTTGATGATCTCTATATCAATGTCAATGGTGAGAGTGGATTCTTTGAGCAATCACTCTCTGCCTACGGGCGAGATGATGAACCATGTCCGCGTTGCGGGGCGCTCATCAAGAGGATAGTTTTCGGTGCACGTTCTTCACACTTCTGTCCCCGCTGTCAGCGCAAGAAGATTTAGAGAGGTAGAGATGAAATCTCGCATCGTTGGCCTCGCTCAAGCTTCACACTTTGGTCCATCACTACTTGTCACCGCGCTGAGTTATTTCTTCGCACAGCTCTACTGGCAGCCAGGTTCAGCTCTGATCATCGCTCTAGGGTTTTTCTCTGGCCAACTCATTGTGGGTTGGAGTAATGATTTAATCGATTACGCCGATGATCTTTCACATCAGCGAATGAATAAGCCGCTTGTGGCCGGGTTGATCACTCGCAAGTATTTGCAATCATGGCTCGCAGTGATGATCCCAGTAGCGCTAGTTATCAACCTCTTCGGTCCACTTGGTTTTCTCGGTGGTGGACTTTCAATTTTCGCGATTCTTTGGGCGCTTGGCTATAACTTCTACTTTAAATTCAATATCTTTTCGCCACTCCCCTATGCAGTCGCATTTGCGATTCTTCCTTCATGCATGGCGTATTCAAAAGATAAAACACCACCACTATGGATGATCTTGGGCGGTGCATTCTTAGGAATAGCCGCACACTTCATCAACGTGATCAAAGATATGGATCAAGATCATGCAAGTGGTATCAAAGGTTTACCGCAGCGATGCGGCAAGAAGGGTTCGATAGCCCTTGCAGCCATATTTATTGCACTTGCCATCGCACAGTTGGTAATTTCGATGCCGCTACAGCTTGAGTGGTAAGCAACCACTTTAAGCAGTAAGAAAGTTAGCTAGCCTTCGCCTTACGCAGCAGTTACCTTCGGCGGACGGCCTGCTCTACGACGACGTTCAATAATGACGCCATCTTCAATAAGCTGTCCTCCCCAAACACCGCATGGTTCTTGACGTGACAAGGCACCATCAAGGCATGCATTACGCATAGGGCAACTACCGCAGAGCGCTTTCGCTTGCGCAATCACTGCGTCGTCATCGGCAAAGAAGATCTCAGGATCAGAGGTGTGGCATGGCAAGGTAAAGGCCTTGGCATCGTCATATGTGAATGTCACATCGTTGAGGCCAATCTTTTCGCCGGACTCTGCCCAGCCTGGTACCTGTAGTTCACTGAAGAGAACGGTCATCGTTCTCACCCTCTTTCTCTCTCGATCTTTCGTTGGTTGCTTTCTCTGGTTAGTGGTTCTGGTCTGGATAAAGAAAAAGGACCTCTAAATCCTTTTCGGATTTGAGGCCCTTGGTTTGGGTTATTTCGATTTACTCGAATATCCCTCCGGTTGCCTCATCCGCTGTGGCATAAAAAGCAGCATAAAACGCTGGCTTTGATGCGCGTGGCCAAGATGTTCGCTTAGAAGCGACAGCTGTGGCTAGATGTGAATGGGCATGGGAGATCGCGGCAGCTACTGCTACCTGTGTTGATACTCCCTGTAAGGACATAGGGGTAAGGGTAGAGCACACCCTGCAATCTGCGCAACTAAATTAAATTACGCATGCGCTGCACGCTTAGGAACTGGTGAGTAACCCAGATTCTTTCAAGAATCGTGAAGGCAATCCGCGATATGAAATATGGAGATCGACCTTAGCTCGCGTCATTCCTACATAGAAAAGGCGTCGCTCTTCAGAGACGACTGCATCAGATGTTCCAGTTGATCCACTTTCCAGCGGGAGAATTCCTTCGGACGCGCCCATGAGAAAGACGCGCTCCCATTCAAGTCCCTTTGCCGCATGCAAGGTAGCAAGAGTGACAACGGGCATTGTCGGTGGATTGTTCTGTGTCACGCGATCTTCTACTTCACGTAAGAAACCGCGGAGAGTCTTTGGTGTAAAGCCATCATCGCTATCGAGTTCACGACCCAGGTGCAGCAACGCTGCGATTCCATCAATACTCTCACCCGTTAAATATGGCTGAGCAATTGTTCGCAATTCATCAATCCAGGTGGCACCTTCAGTAGGAAGCACAGATGCTTGTCGAACTTGCTTAAGAAAATCACGGACATCTTGTCGCTCAAAGAATCGTTCGGTGCTGCGCACTTGATATGGCAACCCTTTGCTATTCATCGCGCGTTCCACGCCTTTGAGTTGGCTATTGGTGCGTGCAAGAATTGCAATCTCTTGTGGCGCAGTTCCTTCACTTAACAAGGCAGTGATTTGGCTAAGAATTCCTGCGATCTCGCCGCTCTCATCTTTATAGCCATCAACGCTGGGATGAAGGCCGTGATCGTTACTAGCGGTGAGTTCTTGACCCATGGATGAGTTACGGAGCAAGGCATTTGCAGCAAATGTAATTTCAGGAGTTGATCGGTATCCAGTGCTGAGGCGAATAACTACGGCCTCAGGAAAACGCTGGGTAAAGGTATTCAAGAAAACTGGTGTTGCGCCAGCAAATGAATAGATAGTTTGAGCTGGATCACCAACGACGCAGATATCTTTTCTAGATCCAAGCCAGGCATTAATCAAGCGCTGCTGGATTGGAGAAATATCCTGGTATTCATCGACAGTGAAGTAGCGATATTGATCTTGCACACGTTCGCGCACGGTGCGCTCTTCCTCCAACATCGCAGAGGTCAGCAGCAGTACATCTTCGAAGTCGATGGCTAGCTCTTGCTTCTTAAGGCTTTCGTAGGCGACATAGATTGCAGCGATATGTTCTGCCTTAACTCGCGGCTTCATCGAACGCGCATTGACTTGATCAAGATAATCAATCGGTGCGACCTGTGAGACTTTGGCCCACTCAATCTCTGTTGCGATATCGCGCATGGTTTCGCGTGAGGTAATGCGAATTTCACCTGTTAGGTCCGCGCGATTAACAGCCTCTGTAAGAAATGGAGTCTTGCTACTCATGAGATCTGGTGTGCGGCCACCAAAGACTGTGGGCCAGAAATAGATCAGCTGCTTAAGTGCAGCTGAGTGAACAGTGCGCGCTGCAACGGTGGGAACACCGAGTGAGCGAAGGCGCGTGCGCATCTCACCTGCTGCACGAGCGGTAAAGGTAAGGGCTAACACTTTGCTGGGATCCATCGTTCCGATTGCGGCTGCATAGGCAATGCGGTGTGTGATTGCGCGGGTCTTTCCTGTGCCAGCTCCTGCAATTACACAGACAGGCCCGCGTGTTGCAAGGGCTACTTCTCGTTGATCATCATCGAGTGCGGCCAAGATCTCTTCTGCGCGAAGACTAGGCTCTTCACTACCAAGTTTTGGAGTTACCTCCATGTCTCACCACCGTGGGCAGTCTCACCCAACCATCGTTCAATCATCTTGCGCGCTACAGAAATAGTTGGTGGAAGTAAGAGTGTGCCGGCATTTGCTTCTGCACGAAGTTGATCGCGAGTGAACCACTTTACTTCTGTTATCTCTGAACCATCTGGTCGCGCTGCCTCTGGGAAATCTGTCACTGCATCAAATGAAATCATGATCGATGCTGGGAATGGCCAGGGTTGTGAACCAAGATAGTTGATCTCTCGAACAGTGACACCTGATTCTTCGAAGACTTCACGTGCAACACATTGCTCGAATGTTTCACCAGGTTCTAGAAAACCTGCAAAGCATGAGAATCGACCCTCTGGCCATACGGGTTGATGTCCAAGAAGAATGCGATCATCTTTATCGCGAATCAAAACAATGACAGCGCCATCGGTGCGTGGATGATGTTGGCTCTTATCGACATCGCAGACGCGTACTGCGCCGCCGAGATCCACTCGAGTGGGCGCTCCGCACTTGGCACAACATGGATGTGCGCGATGCCAATTACTTAAGGCAACGCCATGCAACGCTAATTCGACATCGATATCTGAAAGTGCTGCGCCGACTTCACGCAACGTTGTAAATCCCACCTGCATCTCTTCATCGCTCTTGGCAACGCTCCACTGTGTATCCCACGCAAAGTAGGGATCGCCAGTGACGGCATCAAGTCCAAGAAAATATCGTGAGCCTTCTTTAAATTCTCCGCTAGCAATCAGTGCGGCAACTCGATCGGCGTTGAGATATCCCTCTGCACCAATACGTCCCTGTGCAATTTGCAGAATCTGCGCCTTGGACCAGAGCAGATCCAACGTTGCGGGGGTTTCACGCAGGTGGCTGGAGCGGTCGATCCGTGACGGTTGGCTATTGATCGCGCTCATAAGGGGCAACGGTACTAGCCTCCTCGCTATGCGCATTACCTCGTGGAATATCCTGCATGGGATGGCCATTCCGCCTTCGGCAGCCCCGACCTCTCTGGCCGAAGCGGCAGGCAAAATTGGCAAAGAGCTAGCTCCTGACCTCGTTGGTGTTCAAGAGTGTGATTACTTGTTAGAACGTTCTGGAAATGCACATCAGATTGCAGATATTGCAACCAAGATCGGTGCACCGTACTTTGCATTTGCTCCCTCAGTCATCGGTACACCGGGGGAAAAATGGAGAAAGTTGCAGGTTAGCGATCAAAGAATAATTACCAACGCAGATGCCGCCACAGAATATGAGGGTAGCTACGGAATTGGAATTGTTTCAAAGATTGAAGTTCTGCAATGGCATCGACTCGATCTCGGTAATGCTCCTTTTGGTGCTCCACTCTTAATCGCTGGCGATGAGAGCGGTCCTGGAAAACCTCGCATGCTCTACATCCGAGATGAACCTCGTTTAGCGATTGCAGCAACGCTTGCAAATGGATACACCGTAATTAACGCCCATCTCTCATTTATGCCCGGATATAACCTTCGCCAATTAAATAAAATAAAGCGATGGGCACAAGAACTTGAGATTGCGACTGGAACAATGGCAATCATCATGGGAGATTTCAATCTTCCTATGAACCTGCCCGTTGTAGGCTCGAATTGGAAATCGTTAGCATCGTATTCAACGTATCCAAGTTGGGGTGCAAAGATTCAATTTGATTACATTCTGAGCAAGGAAGCTCTAGCTTCGAAGCCGCTACCGACGCTTATGCCTGGCGTGAGCGATCATCTTCCAATCTCTGTCGAGATTCTTAGCTCACTTGATTGAAATCAGTTTTACTCTCACTCAGCGAATTGTGTAAGTAAGGCGACGAGTTCGGCCTCACTCATCAAATCTGCAGGGCGATCTGTCACAGATGTTGGAACGTAGTGGAATGCCGCACTGACTTCTTCGACATCAATCTCTTGCAGCGTTGCCCACGCAAGGCGATAGACGGCGAGCTGAATAGCGGCTGATTTACCTAGCTTTTTCGAGCCTGTCTTCCAATCAACTACCTCGTATCGATCGCCATCTTTATAGACCGCATCGATGCGACCACGAATCAGAACACTGGCAATAACTGTTTCAAAGGGAACTTCAACTGCATGCGGTGTGCGATCTGCCCAGGAACTTGAACGCCAGGAGGCTTTGAGGTCTTCTAGCTTTTGATCTGCTTCCAACGGTTCGAGTTCATCAAAATCTTCATCATCAAAGAGGGTTGCCACATTGAAATGTTTTTCGATCCATAAGTGGAAGGCAGTTCCGCGACGCGAGAATTCATCACTTGCGCGTGGCATTGGACGACGAATTGAAAGTGCGAGAGCCTCTGGATCCTCGTGTAGCGCAATCAAGGTAGATGTCGCCATACGTGGAGGCAAAGCCACAGATGAAACTGCGTTCTTGTACATATCGAACTCATTAATAATTGCTTGCGTATCGCGAGCCCATGATGCGATCTCGTCTTCGCCGCTGCTCACTTCGATTAATTCGCCTGCTGAGATTGGCGTAGTTGAATTCACAAGTGAAATCTGCGCGTTAAATGCTTCACGGCGATCTGCGATGGGATCAGCCGGCCATTGCGCAGTAGCTGGATTCTCACGTACCGGATTACGTGCATCATCTTCGGGTGCGCCATCAAAGGTAAGGATGCGACCAGATTGTGTTGCAACGTGATGTGCTTGTTCAAAGATGGATGAAGGTTTAACCGACTTTTGACCATCGCGCCACCACGATGTTGTGCAGATCAAGTGGCTCTTGGCACGCGTCATCGCTACATAACCAAGACGGATCTCTTCTTGTTCTTTAAAGGTGTTGCATTGATCTTTAAATGCACGGATAGCTTTGCCTGCATCGGCATTTGAGGTAACGCCGCCCCATGTAAAGAGTGGAAGTTGCCCGCCATCGCCGCGAAGTGCAAAAGGAATATGGCGCTCATTGCTGAGCCAATTGTCCGGATCGCCCTTATGATCACTGGGGAAAGTACCTTCAGCTAAGCCTGGCACTGCAACTACATCCCACTCGGCACCTTTAGCGCTGTGAATAGTAAGTATCTGCACCGCTTCACGACTTGCCTCAGCAGCTCCTGCCTTGAGTCCGCCTTCTTCACGACTTGCGATATCTAACCATTGCAAGAATGCGTTAAGGGATGCGCCGTTACGTGCAAACTTGGAAGCTTCATCCATAAAGCGATCGATGTGGCGTCGACCAGATCGTGTTCCATCACGTAAGAGAACTTCAACTTCAAGGTTGAGGTAGCGCTCGATCTCTGCGATGAGATCTGTAATGGCTCCACCTGCACGTGAACGCAGGCGACGAAGATCTGCGGCAAATTCAGTGAGGCGTTGATATCCCACTATGCTGAATGTAGATCGATCAGCCTTTGCAATGTCATCGAGGGCGTCAATCAATGAACCTAGGAATTGATCATCGGCCTCTGCTGAATCTGGATTTCCGGCAACAATTTTCTTTACAAGGGAACGACTATCACTTGATGATGCTTTAGCGAGTGATCGCGAGTGAGAACCAAGGGCTGCGATATCGGCAGCACCTAGCGCTAGGTGTGGACCGGTCAGCATGCGCATCAAAGATGAACCTGTATCTGGATTTCCGATGATAGAGAGCATTGCCACGATATCTGCCACTTCTGGAACATGGACTAGTCCACCGAGGCCAACAACTTCACATTCAATATCAGCGCTACGGAGTGCGCTCTGCAGTGCAGGAATCTGTGCGCGCTTGCGAACCAAGATTGCAAAGGTCTTTGGCGCTTTACTTGTCTCAACAAGACGGTGTGGGTCCTTCCACAGTGGTGCAATATATTCAGCGATTGCGGCAGCTTCTGCCTCCATAGTTTCAAAGAGACCGACAGCAAGATCGCCTTTGCCTGCACCAATCCGCGGAGTCAGCGGTGAAACGTTGAGATTTCCAAGTGATCGCACCTGACTGGAAATCACATTGGCGAGATCAAGGATTGCAACATCATTTCTAAAGGTGGTTAAAAGTTCATATATTTCGCTGCCCGTAGAGCCCTTGGCCTTAGGGAAGTACTCACCGAATGAACCGATTGTTCCGGCCGATGCACCGCGCCATGTATAGATTGATTGGCATGGATCACCGACTGCGGTGACGGGGTGTCCGTTGCCGAAGAGGGCAGAGAGCAAACGCACCTGTGATTGCGAGGTATCTTGATATTCATCGAGCAAAACGACGGCGTACTTACCGCGTTCGATCCCGGCCACATCAGGAAACTTCATCGCAATATCTGCAGCAAGTGACATTTGATCATCGAAGGAGAGAGTTCCTTCACCACGTCGTGTCTCGATAAAACGTTCAACAAGTGGCAAGAGAGCGATGCGTTGGCGCGCGGTGCGTGCAACGGTGCGAACTTCTTCATTTGAGGCACCAGTGAATAGTGCAAGTTCTGACAAGGTCTTCTCGTCAGCTGCACGGATTGAATCAAGTGAGACTTGATGTTCAAGAATGAGGGAAGCTAAGCCCATCACATCATCGATGGCGGTATTGAGCGCACCTTCATAAACGAAATCTGGATCGTTCCAATCGCGCACTAATGTGTTGGCTGCCATCCATAGCGCAGCCTCTCCCATCGGTTGTGAATCAGCATCGATGCCAAAACGGATTGCATGTTCACTCAAGAGTCGACCAGCGTAAGAATGGTAGGTGGTCACTGATGTATCTAACGTTGCAAAGGGAACGTCGATTCCAGCTTTAGTCATTGCAAGTTGAAGTTGGCGAAGACGTTTACGGATACGAGCGGAGAGTTCTCCAGCAGCTTTGCGAGTAAAGGTAAGGCCTAAGATCTCATCAGGTTTTACAAAACCATTGGCAACGAGATAGATCACGCGTGATGCCATCGTCTCTGTCTTTCCAGATCCAGCACCTGCAATAACAACGGCAGGTTCAAATGGATTTGTCACGATCGAGATGATCTTCGCTTGTTCTGGAGTCGGGTCGTAGAAGCCTGGATCAACGCTTCGAATCAGGGCTGCAACCTGTACAGGTGTGTACTTTTCGATCATTGGATCACCGACTGACCTGAAGGCTGCACCGGACAGGATGAGCGAACAACACAGCGCGGGCACATCTCATTAACGGTGGCGGTGAAGGTCGATGCCGACATACCTTGGCCGATGATCGTTAATTGTTGGCGCACTTCATCTGCATCGATCACAGGTCTCACACGAGTAGCGACTTCCTTGGTCTCGTGAGCAAGAAAGACAAGGTGGGAACCAGATGTCTGATCGCCGCTGATCTTCTCGCCGAAGCCGCCCATGATGATTCCCAGTTGGTAACAGGCAAGTTGTAAGTTGGTGAGTGCCTCTTTATGTCCGATCGGTTTCTTGCCTGTCTTAAAATCAACGACGAAGTACTTGCCATCGCCATCGACTTCAATGCGATCAGCATTTCCCTTCACAATAATATTTCCAAAGGTGACTTTGAAATCTAGCTCGACCCCGACAACGCTGCGATCAGTCTTGCTCTCGATCTCGCTGTGATACTGAGCAAAACGTTCGAGCATTCGCTTGGCACGTTTGAGGGATGCTGCACTCAACCAACCAGTTGTTTGATCTAGGAGAGACCATGAACTTTCAAGTTTTTCTACCAGTTGATCGTGTGTGATCTCTGGGCTTTCAACTTTCAGACGAGCGAACTCATGGATTGCAGATCCCAATAACTGTGCGACACCGTCGCCATTTGTTCCACCGCTCTTTTCAAAGAACCATTTCACACCGCACTCAGTAAATGGTTCTGCCCCGCTTGGACTGACATAGATCGGATCGCCCTCTGCAACAACTGGGTGATCAGTTGATAGTGCTCTAGATCCAACCCACGATGTCGGATTGGCAAGTGAGATGCCGCGATCGTTAAGAGTTGCAAGAAGTGCAGCTGCCTTCGCGGTATCTGCAGAGTTATCGGAGGCGAGGTTGCGACGTAACGTTGCAACGAGTGCAGGTGCGGTGAGTGGGCGAGCTGGTTCAATAACCTTTGCCTCACTGGAATCGGCTGAAAACCCATGTATCTCTTCATATATTTCATGGAAAAAGAGCGATGGCTCATCATCTTCGCGAGATGTAGCCGTGACAAGTAGATCTGCAGTGGCGCGTGATGTTGCAACGTGGAAGAGGCGTCGCTCATCATCGAGAAGTGAGGATGCAGTGATCGCCTGAAGTTCGCGTTCGGCAAGTTCATCACCGTGACGCTCGCGTTCAACAAGTCGCTCTGCACCTAGGAGCGTTGAACGGGTCTTAAGGTTTGGCCAGGTTCCTTCTTGCACACCGGCAACAATCACAAAGGGCCACTGGCGACCTTTAGCGCTATGGACGGTGAGAATTTCTAGCGCATCAGATCTCACACCTTTAGATGTAATCACATCTGTTGCAATGAACTCATCTGTAATTTCGTTGAGGAAGAGTGATGGCTGCGCACCAGGAAATCGTTCAATAAATCGTGCAGCGCTTTCAAAGAGAACGATCATCGCATCGAGATCACGATCTGCTGCTGCCCCTCGCGTTCCTGAACGAAGTGCGGCATCCTGCCACGCCTTACTGAGCTTTCCGCCATCACTTGTGACTGCGTTATCCCAGATGGCCCACAAGAGATCGTGCACAGTTGAGTTGGCGCGAGCAAGTGCTTTGCGGGCATGAGATAAAAGTGCATGCACGCGATGCAGTTCAAGGCCATCTTCGATTGGAATGTCACCTTGAACGAGTGCATCGATCAGCATCTGTGATCCGCTACGGAGATCTTCATCATCGCGAGCAGCCAATAGCGATCTGCGAATGCGACGTAGCGAGATCGGATCGCTGCCACCGAATTCGCTAGTGAGTAACTCCTCCGCTTGAGCAAGGGTAAGTTTCTTTGGATCAGTTGCAATACGTGCAAGAAGTAAGAAAGGTGCAATCGCTGCATTGTTGCCGAGGGCTTCGATCTCGCCCACGGTAGGAATCGATGCCTGCATACATGCACGACGAATTGATGATGCGCTGGCTCCCCCAGATCTAACGATGATCGCCATATCCGAATAGGCAATTCCCCCTAATAAATGGGCCTTTTTACAGTGATAGGCGATGTAATTCGCCTCTTCGGTAGAAGTTGCTGCCATCACGGCATCGCGATGTGTTGGCTTTCGGTAGCTGTTGCTTAAGGAAATAGTTACACCGTGGCCACCAATGATCGCATCAGCTGCGCGATCTGCACCATCTGGATCTGCGCCGCGGAATCGTCCAACGGCGCTCTTGCTATCGAGTGCAATCAGAAGATCAGTACCTGCCAAGAGTTCTAGCAGCGCACGCTGGGCAGGATCAGATTCTTGAAACTCATCGACGATAATTGTTGTAAATCTCTTGCGCAGAGATGTAAGTAACTCTGGATTGTTACGCAGATGGGCAATCGCAGCATTAATAAGCTCGGATGGATCGATACGCATCTTGGCATCGGCTGCCCCCGATGATGCTAAATCCATCGCACCTTCATAGCGCTTCCAAAAGCTGGCCGCTGATGGCCAGAACTTTTCCTTAAGTTGTGATCCACGTTCAGAGAGTTCCTTGGGAGAAATTCCACGTTCATTTGCGCGCATCATCAGATCGCGAAGCTCGCGAATAAATCCGCGAGTCAGAAGTGGATTGCCTAACTTTCCTTCGCCATCGTGTAATTCGACGGGCCAATCACGGTATCCATCATCAACATCACCACGCAAGAGTTCTGCAATAAATTTCTCTTGTTCGGCACCTGATAACAAAATTGGTTCGCGATAATCTTCACCACTCTTCATCTTGACGATCGAAAATGCTAGCGAGTGAAATGTACGAGCAAGTGGTTCGTACCCGGTTGCACTGCTGCGGATTGCAATTGCATCGCGAATTTCAGATGCGCGTTCGCGACCATAAGTAATAAAGAGAATTGAATCCGACGAAGCGCCATCAGTTATGCGTGAAAGTGCCGCCTCGATAAGCACCGTTGTCTTGCCACTACCTGCAGCACCTTTAAGTAAAAGTGGTGATCCACGGTGTGCAATCGCTGCCTTTTGCTGATCGTCAAAACCGAGCTCGATGAGCCCAGGTACTTGCTTGATCAGCTTCATAGGTGCCATTTAACCCTAGCCAACCGACAAAGGCGGGGCACCTGAAGACAACGTTGCTGCCTAGCTATCTGCAGCCAGGTTCGCCTTCTTCTGACGTGAGGTAGAGCGTGCTCGCTCGTTCTGGTCGAGGACAACCTTACGGATACGGACAACTGCTGGAGTTACCTCTACGCATTCATCTTCACGACAAAATTCGAGAGCACCTTCCATGTTCAGCTTCTTAGGCGGAATCAAACGCTCTGATTCATCTGTACCTGATGCGCGCATATTTGTAAGTTTCTTTTCGCGCACACAGTTAACATCCATATCATCGCTGCGAGAGTTCTCACCGATAACCATGCCTTCGTACACTTCATCGCCTGGCTCAACAAAGATTGTTCCGCGATCTTGAGTTCCGTATAACGCATATGAAGTAACTACTCCCATACGATCTGAAACAAGTGAACCAGTTGCACGTGTACGAATATCGCCATACCAAGGCTCGTAACCATCAAAGACGTGGTGTAGTAAACCGGTTCCGCGAGTTTCTGTAAGGAACTCAGTACGGAATCCAATAAGCCCACGAGAAGGAACCTTGTAATCAAGACGGATCCAACCGGTTCCGTGGTTAACCATTTGTTCCATGCGACCCTTGCGGAGTGCCATCAACTGAGTAAGAACACCGAGATATTCTTCTGGTGCATCAATTGTTAAACGCTCCATCGGTTCGTGAATCTTTCCATCAATCTTCTTAATAACTACCTGTGGCTTACCAACAGTAAGTTCGAAACCTTCGCGCTTCATGATCTCAACGAGAACAGCCAACTGAAGTTCTCCACGACCTTGAACTTCCCATGTATCTGGGCGCTCAGTATTGAGAACGCGCAATGACACGTTACCTACGAGCTCAGCATCAAGGCGGCCCTTAACTTGGCGTGCAGTAAGGAGTTTTCCACTTTTTCCAGCTAAAGGAGATGTATTAATACCGATAGTCATCGAGATCGATGGCTCATCAACAATAATCAGCGGGAGAGCGTGTGGGCTTTCATTATCTGCCAAAGTTTCACCGAGAGTAATTGTCTCGATACCTGCAACAGCGATGATGTCTCCAGGATGCGCTTCAAGTGCTGGAACACGCTCGAGCGCTTCGGTAATCAAAAGTTCAGAAATCTTTACGCGCTCTTGTGTGCCATCTGTCTTGATCCATGTAACAGTCTGACCCTTTTTGATAACACCTTCGCGTACGCGACAGAGTGCAAGACGACCAAGGAATGGTGATGAGTCAAGGTTTGTCACGTGTGCTTGAAGTGGTGCACCTTCGTGATAGACCGGAGCTGGAATTGCAGAGAAGATAGTGTCGAAGAGAACATCAAGGTTGGTCTCTTCTGGCATTCCGCCATCTGCTGGACGAGTCAATGATGCGCGTCCTGCTTTAGCTGATGCATATACAACTGGGAATTCGATCTGCTCTTCATTTGCACCGAGATCAAGGAAGAGTTCATACGCTTCATCGACAACTTCTGCGATACGTGAGTCAGGGCGATCAACCTTGTTGATCAACAAAATAACTGGCAAGTTCTTCTCAAGTGCTTTACGCAATACGAAACGTGTCTGTGGAAGTGGGCCTTCAGACGCGTCAACGAGCAAGATCACGCCATCGACCATTTCAAGTCCGCGCTCTACCTCGCCGCCGAAATCTGCGTGGCCTGGTGTATCAATAATGTTAACGATCGTGTTTCCGCGCTTTACAGCGGTGTTCTTTGCAAGGATCGTAATTCCCTTTTCGCGCTCTAGATCCATTGAATCCATCATGCGATCCTGGCCTTCGCCTTGAACCTTGTGGGCTGCAAAGGCACCTGACTGCCACAACATCGCATCGACAAGAGTGGTTTTGCCGTGGTCTACGTGAGCAATAATCGCAACGTTACGTAGGTCATCGCGATGCTTTACTGGCAGGCCTTTGAGGTGCTCTTGGATTTTAGACATTGAGGTGAAACTCCATATATAAGGGCACTTACGAGCGAAGTGCAGGGCGTCAGTCTATCAGTGCCTATTGATGGCAATTGCCTACGTTATTACTGGTTAATTACACGTTGAAGCGGAATTCAACGACGTCTCCGTCGGCCATTACATATTCCTTGCCTTCCATGCGGACTTTGCCCTTTGATTTGGCTTCGCTCATGGAACCAGCTTCGATCAATTCTGCAAAAGAGACGATCTCTGCTTTGATAAATCCTTTTTCAAAATCAGTGTGAATTACGCCGGCCGCCTTTGGCGCGGTATCGCCCTTATGGATTGTCCAGGCACGCGCTTCTTTAGGACCAGCAGTTAAATATGTCTGTAAGCCAAGTGCATCAAAACCAACGCGGGCAAGTGTTGCAAGACCTGGTTCTGTCAGACCAATCGACTCAAGAAGTTCCATCGCATCTTCATCGGAAAGTTCAGCAAGTTCTGCCTCAGTCTTTGCATCGAGGAAGATTGCTTGAGCAGGTGAGACAAGTGTCTGCAACTTTGCACGCAAATCATTATCTGCAAGTTCTGCTGCATCGACGTTAAAGACATACAAGAATGGCTTTGCTGTCAGCAAGTGCAGCTCGTGCAAGAGTTCGCGATCGATAGAAGATTGCGATAGCGGCTTACCTGATTGCAACCACTCGTTAGCAGCCTTGACTGCTTCTAAAACTGGTTGACGTTCTTTAGCGGTCTTCGCCTCTTTCTCAAGACGTGGAATCGCTTTCTCAATTGTCTGCAAATCTGCGAGCGCAAGCTCTGTATTAATAGTCTCCATGTCACTTGCTGGATCGATACGACCATCGACGTGGACAACATCGTCGTCGTTAAATACGCGGATGACCTGACAGATCGCATCGGTCTCGCGAATATTGGCAAGGAACTTATTTCCAAGGCCGGCACCTTCTGATGCACCCTTAACGATTCCAGCGATATCAACGAATGAGAGTGCTGCAGGGAGGAGCTTTTCGGATCCGAAGATTCCAGCCAATACGGCTAGGCGTTCATCAGGTACGCCGACGACTCCGACGTTAGGTTCAATGGTGGCAAAGGGGTAGTTCGCCGCTAAAACATTGTTCTTGGTCAGAGCGTTAAAGAGGGTCGACTTTCCCACATTCGGTAGGCCGACGATTCCAATTGACAGACTCATAGGAGGTAGAGCCTACGCGTGATTGTCAGTGGCTCCTGCCACGATAGGGCAATGACGACGTTGCCCAGCACAGATAGCCCACTCGTGACCATTATTACCCTGCTCATCGGCCTGATTCTTGGCCTCGCCATTGGATTCATCCTCTGGCGCAAGGGTGCAGGTAATGGCGCAGCTTCATCGACATCATCTGCAGAACTCACCGAACAACTTAACGCTGCTCGCGCAGAACGTGATCTCTACAAATCAGAACGCGATAACGCGATGGCAGATACAAAGTTAGCGGGCGAACTCGAAGCGATGAAGAGCGCGATGGAGAAGTTACAGAAGGAAGCTGGCGATGCCGATCGTCGTCGCATCGAAGCCGAGTCAGATATCCGCGCACAAGTGCGTGCGATGTCTACACATAATGAATCACTTGTTGCACAGACCAAGGCGATTGCTGGCGCACTTTCTAACTCTGCAACGCGCGGAAAATTTGGTGAGGCACAACTTGAGTTAATGCTCGAAGATGCCGGCCTTCGTAAAGATATTGAATTCACCGCACAGCGCTCTACAACCGATGCCGATTCTTCTGGTATTCCAGACATCACCGTGAAGATGCCAGGGGGCACCAAGTTATTTATCGACTCGAAGTTTCCATTCGACCGATTTATCGAAGCCCACGAAGAGGAAGACGCGGATGCGCGCGAAGCACTCTTTATTGAACACCGTAAAGACCTTGGAAAGCACGTGGAGATCCTTGCAAAGCGTGGATATCACGATTCACAAGATTCACCAGATTTTGTCATCCTCTTTGTGCCCTTTGAATCACTGCTTACAGAGGCACTTCGCGTAGATCCGCTCTTCCTCGAAAAAGCCTTTAAACTCAACGTCACCATTGCAACGCCCACATCGATGATGGCCTTGCTACGCACTATCGGCAACGTCTATTCACGTAACGCCGTCGCCCGTAATGCTGAAGATATTTCAAAGTCGGCTGGCGCATTCATGAAGGATCTGACTCGCCTTCATGAGCGCATCATCAAGGTGGGAAGTGCGATTAATTCACTCTCTAAGGCCTATGCCGAATTGATTCCAAC
>Ga0209087_1001148_pt1 | contig 15780 bp, 22 predicted proteins | sample S_130805_EF_Meta_FD_187321 | JGI IMG/M metagenome (GOLD analysis project Ga0209087, IMG submission 187321) | Freshwater microbial communities from Lake Simoncouche, Canada to study carbon cycling - S_130805_EF_MetaG (SPAdes) (version 2) | ecosystem: Environmental > Aquatic > Freshwater > Lake ... | reverse complement strand
TCGCCTATTTTTTGTAGCGCTAAAGTCCCGTTTTCATCCTCGATAGCCATAAGGGCCTCAAGGCGTAGGCGTGTCTCTTTGTCGTAGGTAGCCTGTAGTGCAGCGGCTATAGAGATACGGTTAGTATCAAATACGGCCGCAGCCTTAGATAACGAAAGTTTATTTTTCTCAGCTATGGCGCTTTTCTTTTGTAGCGCTAATAACTCTTTTTGGCGCTTGGCTGCATCAAGCTCAGCCTTAGCTCGAGCCTTAGCGTTAGCGGTCTCCTCAATAGCTTTATATCTTTCGGCCGCTGCTCCGCCATATTGCCGATTTGCTACTACGCCCATAAAGGCCTCGCCGCTTAATTTGTAGCCTAGTTTGGTGATAGCCATACCAAAATCGCCACCGAGTTTAGCTAGAAATACAAAAGGCGTAGCTAGTTGCCCTACTAATTCTACGACCGCGGCTAAAGAGTCTGCAAGGTTATCTACGCTCTCTGTTAGATCCTCGGTCGTTGTATCTCCTGCGAGCCTTGCAAAAGCATCGACTAAAGCGCCTCCTACAGTTTCTTGTAGGTTTCCGTAGGCAATTTGTACCGCTCCGACTTTACCCGCGTAAGTATCTAAACGAGTTGCATTTTGCCCGCTATATTGCTCGGTTAGCTTTTCTTGGATAGTTAAGAAACCCGCAGCGGTTAATTCTGTTTTAGATAGTCCCGTGTTGTATTTGGCTATACCTTTAGTTTGTCCAAGGTAGGCAAGGCTTAAATCTTTAGCGACCTCGGCGGCATCGATGCCAGTACCTGCGGAGATTTCAAGAGCAAGGTTTAGTAAATCTTGAGACTTAGTAAACGAGCCCGTCGTAGAAATTAAGGTCTGAAACGCAGGCCTTAAAACATCGTCGGCGACCGCGGCAGACTTTTCTAGGTCGGCTATAAATCGTGTTATGCGTGTATTCTCAAAGCCAAGCCCTAGATTTTCTACGGCCTTAGTTAAACGTACGGCGGCGGTTTCATCCTCGGCAAAAGCCTTAACGGATTTTTTACCAAATTGCGCTAAAGCCGCAGCGCCAAAAGTAACGCCAAACGCTTTAGCTAAACTCTTTACGCTTTTCTCAAAGCCGCCAATTTGTTTTTGTCCCTTGGCGAGAGCCTTGCCGTCAAAGGTCGTAACGGCATTAACGAATAAATCGGGTAGCTTCATTATGCGGCCTTGTCGTAGCGGCCTTGATTAAAGGCGGCTATTGTGTTTTCTATAGCTCTTACTACCGCTGCCTTAGCTTTACCTTGATCCTCATACCAAGCTCTATAAATCATGCGACCGCGAGAGGCTTGGTCGGGACCATACAAAGGCCCCATACGGCTAATAAAATTAGCGCCAGCTCTAGGGTTATTAGACCGACTCTTTGAGGAGCCGCCCGGGTTTTTACGTCCTGCGGTCTCATAGATAGCTCCACTAGCTGAAGCATTAGCTACGATGTATTGAGAGCTCCATCCCCTGCTATTGCGCTTACTTGGAGCTTGAGAGTAGTAAATCCCCTTACGCGTAGCCTCGGCGTTATACAAAGGGAAAAGGCGACGAGTACTACCGCCTAAAGTGGACTCTCTAAACGCTGAGGTACGAGCGGTAATTTTTTTATCTTTAGCTCCATCGTCCCAGTTGTAAAGCCCACCAGGTGAAGCGGTAGGAGCGTAGTCCCGAGCCTTATCACGGATAGGTATCATCACGCCTTTAATCTCTTTATTCATTTCTTTAAGTAGCTCGGGATCTATTTTACGCAGCGCGCGGATAGTCTCTTTAACGCCGTCCAGGTTTACGGACATTTTTTGACTCCTCCGCTTGCTCGTTTAATACTTTTACTAACATCTTAAACATCTCGGCATCGAGATCGAGTACCGCTTGAGGCGCGATCCCTAACCTAATTGATAGCTGCGCCACCAAATGAGTTAGAGAGTCGCGCCCTAGCTTAAAGGCTCGTCGTCTAGTACCTCGACCTTAACTAACATATCAAGAAACTCGGCGCCAAACATAGGCACCGTAACGCCTGCCGACCTTAGGCACTCATGCGCCAGCCAGTAAACATCGCTTTGTTTCTCATCCAAACGAAAGGCCTTATGAAAGCCTTGCTTTGCGTAAAGCTCAAAGGCGTACTCGATCCGTGGTGTTATCTGATGCTCAGTAACCTCACCGGTAACCCTTGTTATTTTGAGTCGTGCCATTTGTTAGCCCCTTTTCTTTAGTATCAGGTAGTAGTAAGTACGATTGGAGAATTACAGGTAAACGTAATCGACTGGCTGGCAATATCGCCCACGGCGCCGTTAATGTCGGTCGTGTTGTTTACAAGGATCGTAGTCGAATAGAGAGGGTTAGTCGCTGAGACGGCTGCGCTTGTCTGCTTTAGTGTGAGAGGTACAGTTGTACCCCACGCAGCTTGGAGCGTAGAGTTTACGTTAGCTGCCGCGGTATCGCTCAAAAAGTCTAGCGAAATCGTGCTAGTTTCTAAACCTTTTGTATATTTCCGGGATGAGTCGCCCATGCTGGTAACTTCCAGCTCCTCAAAAATTCTATTAATTGTTGCTGAAGTGACGTGATCGCTCAGTACTACAGAGTTAAGAGTTACCACGACACCATTTGACATAAATACGGCCATTTTATTTTACTCCTCGTCCTTATTTGTTGGTGTGTCTTTTGTTTTGTTTTCTTTTTTTGGTGCTTCGGTAATCTGCCCTATCTTAATAAGAAAGGCGATATCCTCGTCTGTTAGGCTCATGCTTAACTCCAGCTCGTTAGTATTTGGATAGTAATATCGGTAGTTAGTAAATCGCCGCTTTGCACGGTTAAAACACTTGGCGCGCTTACGGGGCCAATATTCATAACGATTGGTGAGGCCGCTAATTTTGCATAGACGGCGCACACCATGTCCTCGATACCTTGTAAATTACCTTGGTTATCGTAGAGCGGCACGTTACAAATAATACGAAACGAGGCCATCGGTGAGATATTGGCGTACTCGTTATTACTCGGAGTGATATAAGGGTCGGCCGGAGATACGATAACGCTATTTGCGGTTATAGTCGCCGGTGGAAAACTATAGGTATTCCAAACATTAGTATTAGAAAGGGCCGCAGCTAGTGAGGCTCTAAGAGTTGTAATCGGGGCGGTCATTATCCGACCATGCTATTCGGACTAGCGTATCCGGCAATAAGCCCCCGGATTTTTCCGATCATGCTATTTCCCATTCTGTAAGGGCTGGGACTAAATCCGTCTATAGATACGCCGCCCGTTTGTGAGACTTGGCGAGCTTGGAAAATATCAACCGCCAGGACCATAGCGGCTTCACGTATGGCCGGGGTAGTTGCGTAAGAGTTTGTCTTTGTATCTGCTCCTACGGCTGAGCCGTAAGGGAGTACTCGCGTAAAATTAGCATTAGCGGCTACCTTAGTAAATTGTATAAAGCTATAACCCTTAGGTAAATTAAAGGTGTAAGCATTAAAGGCTATGGATGGAAAACTATTAGTAGTACCGCTTGTATATGGCATAGTGCCCGTTATTGTGTAAGTACCGTTAAAGGTTGAGCCGCATCCACTCAAGGTTACAGAGTCACCCGTACTAAAGATTGCAGGGTTAGCAACCATAATTGTAGCTATATTATTTTGTAGAGTTGTACCGACAACGGGTGCAGAGTCAAACCATAAAAATTGGTTAAGTAAATCTTGGGCAGCTTGGCAGCACGTTTCTACAATATCTGAGGAATATAAATTTTCAATTCCCAAATTTGCACGAAGCTCGGCCTCGGTGACGTACGTTGCTGGCACTTGTTTACTCCTTTACTTAATAGGGCCGGTAGGGCTCAAAGGGCTAAGAGCCCTACCGACTATTAGGGTTATTGCTTAGGTGAAGTTGTAGCGGATAATTCCCTTAGGCATTTTGGCGATAGTTGCCATGTAGCCATAGATCGCTACCTGTACCTGTAGGTTTGATACTACGTTTACAGACATATACGCCTGAGGTGATTGATAAACAGTAAAGGCCTCAGGAGCCAGGATGATAGCTGAGTCGTCTACGACGGTAGTAGCTGCGAAATTCTTGTCCACGTACAAATCTAAGCCCAGGACGTTTCCACGGATTGAGCCAGGTTGAGTCAAGCCGCCAGCATTCATAGGCTGAGAGCTTGAATAAATTGGCCGGCCCGTTGTATCCACGGCGCCGGTTAGTAGTTGCCATTGTGCGCCGTTAGCTATGTAGTTATTAGCAAAGTAACCTGTAGCCTCATAAACAAGGCGAGCGGCTTCGGATGCGTAACCAATAATACCCGCAGACGTAGCGGCCTGAGCGGTTGTAGCAACAGTTCCAGCCGTAACGAGTGCAGCGTTTACAGTTGTATCAAGAGTTTTTAGATAAGCATTTTGTAGCTGATTTGTTAGCTCACTAAAGAAATTACCATCGCCGTAACCTCTTTCCAGAAGCTCAATCGAGATGGTATTCATTCCGGAGTACTTGGATACTGTACCTGTTAGATAAGCCGTTTCCATTCCGGTATTTTGTACCGCTCCAGCTTCGGCCTCAACAGTTACAACAGGCGCTACGCCTGTACCGCCACCGGCACTCGTAACGAGTGAGGGCACGTTAATCGTCATTCCGTTAGCCGGCAAAGTACCGCGAGAGCAAGCATCGATAGACGGCGTACCAAAACGTGTATTAGTTGGGAATTCTGAAAGGTACTGAGTAGGGTTAAAACCCGGATTTGTTGTAAAGCTATCATCTGCGGCGGTTACGTAGAGTTTTGAGTCCTCGTTACCTAGTGCAGCTCTGATCTTGTGCTCTGTATATGCGCCCATTGAAACAATAGGAGTACGTACGCGCTGAGAGTCTAAAACGGATGGTCGGATAATTTGGCGAGATGCCTCAAGAGGGGCAGCCTCGGCCGGTGCTTCCGCCGGAATATCCGGCGTTGTTTCTGGGGCTGTCGTCATGACATCCTCGCTTTCGGTTTCGGTTTCGGTTTCGGTTTCTACAATGGTCGTATTGATCGTTGTAGTTTTTGTGCTTGTGCTTGTAGCTGCCTCGAGCGCTGCTCGAGCCGCTGCAATATCAGTAACGCTGGCGCTAGAAAAGGCCGCTGACTCAACCAGCGATACCTCTTTGAGGACCGCCGCCGTAACTAACAGGTACTCTCCCATCGGCTTAGAGGCCGTTACATCGACCCCTACGGATAAGCCGGACACGAGATTTTCCTGGGCGAGTACGAGCGCATCTTGTCCTCGAGAGCTACTCGAAAGCTTAAACGATCCATAAACGCCCTCTGTAGAGTCACTTGCTGAAATCATGCGCCCCACCGGTTTATCTTGTTGGTGTTGCGATAGTAATTTTATTTTAGCCGGATCAGGGATAGCGATAGATCCGCGCTCGAATACAACGGCTCCCGCAGAGGTAAAGCCCACTTCGCCATACGGTGCAATAAGCCCCGAGACTATGCGACGCTCTGTATCGGCGGCCTGTATTTCTTGGCTAAACGTTAGTAGCACTTGTATCTCCTAGCGGTGTGAGTTGCTCCATTTGTCGGGCTTGATTTACATCAATTAAATTTAGATTTAGCATTTTTTCGATTATGTCTAAACGCTCTCTAGCATCAACACGTAGAAAAGTGTCGTCCACCGCAAACCGGATTTGATTAGATGAATTTGTTATGTCATTCATACTTAGCCGGTCCTCTATTGCACATACATAAGGCGCCAGAGAGTACGCGTAAAATTCTTTTCTGGCGTCTAAGATATTTTGATACGTCATTGAATTATTCATGTCGCTAGAAATTAGCGCCGCTGGAACATTCATCGAGCGCGCAATTTCCGTACTTAAGTACTGAGAGAAATCCACGTAGCCCATGTCCTTAGGACTAAAGCCAATATTTTCTACGCTGAGAGTGCTAGTTAAATAAGCCGTACTACGTGAGGCTCGGCTAGATTTCCATGCAGCTAGTAAACCTTGTACTTGTGCCTCGGGTAAATCTGCACCGTTATTTTTTAATACTGTTGTGGCCATTGGTGTATTAGCACTAACCGCCGCCGCTTTTTGTACATCAAATGCAGCCTTAATAGTTGTACCAGCTGTATCTAATACGCCCGGTATTAAACCTTGAAAAGTTACTAACGATCCAATACCGCCCATAGGTACTTTAATACCATCTACAAAATAATCCTCGATCTCTGTACCAAATTTATTTGTAGTGTAAGTAACTCGTTGATTAGCTACCCACTCAAAGCCGCTAGGTCGTCCATCATCGGCATATAAAGAAGTCGTCCTCCAGTACGCGCAACCAAAAAATATGAGCGAGTCCACCGTTGCCGAAATTGTAACGCTGCGTGGTTGTCGTAGATCAGGTTGCTCTAACCAAATAGGAGAGCCTAATTTTTCTCCTGTTGATTTTTTATAAAGTCCTAAATCAATACCCGAAATAACTCCTGCAATTAAATTACGGCAGCGGCTAACGCTGGCTACCTGAAGTGCAAAATTACGATCTATACCGCTTGTGTTATAGCCGTAAGTAGATCCCGTGTTGTATGAGCCGTAACCGTAAGTAGTACTCATTACGGCGGGTGCATACTGAGCCTCTACGCGAGGTTTATCGGAGCTCTTAAGCCCTAGAGTTTGGAGTATTCCCATGGAGGCGATTTTCTCAAAATGTCAAGGACAAAATCAGGTATTAGGCGGCGTGTCTAACTATAAACTTTAGCCTCCGCTATTGGCTGGTTAAGAATATGCACGATCATACTGAGGCCGATAGCTATATCCACGGGCCCCGCAGATTTACGACGCACGATACGCCAGCTATCCGCCGACTCTTTAGCTGCGCAATTCGCCATATGACTAACGAGCTCATCTTGGCCCGAGTGCACAAGCCGGTTATTTGAGAGCGCCTGGTGGAGGTCCCCTGAGGCCTGATATCCCTTTTGCCCTGATATATCGGTTACGTGTATGCCGTTTACCTCTAAGCGTTTGGCAATAGAGGCCGTAGTGTATTTGTCATAACAAACGGTCCGAGGGTAAAAATCTTTGCACCATTTGGCTATATGGTCTGCCATGTAAAGCTCGTCGATAGAAACGTCACTATGAAAAGTCTCTAAGACCGCGACCCCTATACGACCATCGGGCAATATCTGGCCCATCGTGAGCGAGCCATCGCGCCTAGACGGTGCCACGTCAAAGGCAAAGATAGTAAGCGGTCCCGCTGACATTTTAAGATCCTTATCGCCTGCATTTTCCACGGACATATGAGGCCAGGGTGAGGCCGTGGACGAAATCCACTGGCAAAGTAGCTCGGTTTTAGTCGTCTCTATAGGTTGAGTTGCCACCGCCTCCTCGAGCGCATCCTCCGTAACCGTGTAGCCGAGTGCAGGGTTAGCCATGGCCCACGCATCGCGGTCGGTGATAGCGCAAAATTGAGGTGCCGAATACTCGTAGAAACCAAACGTCTTAGGAGGTGAGCTAAGGGCCCTCTCGCGTAGATCATTAAGCACGGTCGAAAAAGCATCGCCAGCGTTGCTAGTTAAAAGTGTTTGAGCATTAGGTTTAGCACGAGTCGTAGGTGTTGCAGCTCTAAAGCCCTCCTCCGAGATTTCTCGTATTTCATCGACGTATAAGAGTGAAGCCGTGCGCCCTCGCGAGCCGTCGCGAGTTGCAGCTACTACATCGAGGCGGTGCCCGTTTTTTAGCTCTATCGACTCGGTGCCGTTAGCGTACCTAATCTGTTTAACCTGTTTACGCATACCGTCATTATTTTCGATAGCGTAAGCGACCTGCCTAAAGGTGTCTAAAGCCATAGATCTATTTGAGCTCATAATAAGCACGTTAGGGCTATCAAATAGAAACATATGTCCGAGCATGACCATACGCGCGAGATGAGTCTTACCCTGCTGGCGGCTGCATAAAATTAAATTAGTCTTACGGATAAACATATTATTCTCGTCTACGGTACACATATCCGAAATTACAAAATCTTGCCAGGGTAAAAGCGGCATCCCTATCGAGTCTGCCAGCTGAGCTATCTCAACGCCGCGAGATTTTCCCTCAAGGTATGGACTATGTAGGCGAGGCTCAGTAGCCCCATAGCGAGGCGTTTTTATTTTGGTCATATCCCTATCAATTCTGCTCAGGTTGGCCTGTACACGGACCGGCAGGGACCGTACCCGACGTTTTTGGGGAGATAATGCCAGCAAAAGCAGGGGGGGTAGAATTCCGTGCTAAAAAAACGCCTTGTGAGCGTGAGCCTTTAGCGCTATTACAAGGCTTACAACAGGCGACCATGTTATCCAAGCTAATCGGATCACCGCCTGACTTGATGCTTTGTATATGGTCTACGGTCATATCGCTACCGCTATACCCGCAATAGGTACAGGTGTAGCCATCTCGAGCTAATACTCGTAGTCTCTGTTGCTTATATGCTCGGCTTACGCGTGGATCGTGCTTACCTTGTACCATTAATAGAAGCCTCGCTTGTTATGGTAATCCAAGGCTCGACATGGGCTTGAGTGTTTATGAGCTATATATTTAAGCCCGAGGTCTATTTGCTTAAAGGGGTCTAACTCTCTCATCTTAAGTAATTGAGGTATGCCATATGCAGAGCTCTTAGGATTATTAGCTCTAGGGTCCCACTTACTTTCTCTATCCCATAGCACCTCTAAGCATCTGTATTGCTTTGCATTAAGTAGCTTTATGTGCGCGTAGAGTTTGTAGTTTTCTTTATCTCTTTGTGTGTTTATAGCTTGTGATGCAGGCATATTGCCAAATAGCAATAAACCGGCCAATAGCACCAAACTACGCCTGCGAGCTATCCGCGGTAGCGGCTCGCCTGCGAGTATGGAGCGTATACCTATAGTCAAATAGGAGTCAATCTTGAGCGTACTCTTGAGCGTGTCCCACAGGTTATTAACCCTTGTGGATAACTTGTGTGGATAACTACGAGACATTACTTACCTCATTTAATTTAGGATATGGCTCTTGCTCCCATATCGGTACAAGCTTTTTATCGAGTAAGTAAACGTAACGGTGCTTACGCGAGCGCGGCTCCCAATGACCCTCGAAACCCTTGCTCTTACCTCTACTTAGTTTTGTACCATCGGCAAAGTAGAAATCGTTTTTTTGAGGCGTAAGCCCGTAGTAACCAAAATTGCAGGCTTGATACACCGCTCCCACGTGCCTAGAGCTATCCGCATAACTAATAACGGCCCTTATGCCACGTTGCTTGAGTATGCGTAAGCTGCGACCTACGAGCATAGATCCGTAGTTTTTACCGTTAAGCTCAGGCTCGAGCACTAGTCGGCTCATCTCTAGTAACTCGGGATAGTTGCCACGAGGTAAACCAAACGCGCTAGTGGCCGAATTAGGCACACTTAACGGCGAGTAGACCACCGCTCCGATTACCTGTATATCCTCAATAAGCCCGAAAGCGTGCTGGCCTATAAAGCGCTTAGGCCCTAAGTAGTGAAAAGCATTAACTAGCTCGTAAGCATGGTTATAGCTAATCGGCTCTACCCTAAGCATCTTTTAGATCCTCAAGCATTACTATTCCCATAACACCGCATTTAATACATTGAAGCGATTTGACGTAGGGCGGTAGGTTATCGGTTACTACGCGCTCTATGTGCTCTGTTACCTTGCCGCATAGACGGCATTTAGTTTTATAGCCCATAGTTAGACCTCTTTAGGTATTGCATCTCAAAGAGATTAGAGCGAGGCACCCAATAGTTATTTTGGTACGGGTGTTTATACTTAGCTTGCTTGGCCATATGTACGGGCATCCATCCCATAAGAATATAAACAGGGCTTAAACCTGTAACTAATATAGCTACATCGTGAGGCCTACCTGCCCCTCTATTTTGTAGGATTAAATGGCCGTTAGCGTGCTTGGTCCATTTAACCTCTATATTTTCGCCCACGTCGGCCGTATCGTGCGCGTTATCTACCTGAGGCACGTAGGCATAGTCGCCAAAAAAGTTAGCTACGGCCATCTCTGCACCGCAGCCCTCGGCTTCTTGCCATACCAGCTCGTGCCAGTTGCTATAGGTCTGCCCAAAATTACTCGCATCTTTAGGATCTGCATTACGTAACACCGTGCGCTCTAGTCCTACACGGTGCGCCGTAATCTCCTGAGACCTATCGAGGATTACTTTAGCTACGCGCGACATTGTGCGCATAACCATATAACTATCTCGCCGCCTACATCACGATAAGAAAAGCCGCCGAGTGCGGTATGCCATTTATTACATTCGTCGCATTGTTTAGCAGCTATAACCGTAGTGTCACCGTTATCGTGGATAGTTGTAGCTAAGCCGTCTTTTATAAAAGTAATCTCGCCCATGTCTATACCTGCGGCTTCCATTGACCCGTTGAGGTCATGACGTGCCAAATCGGGTTACATTGATTAGCTCGTACTCGCTCCGTGCACTTGTAGGCGGCCCATGGTTTACCCGTAGCCTTGGCCGTGCCCTCGGCCCAAATCATTGTCCCATGGGAGCAGCGGGGGCCCTCGGGTACTAACTCGCCTCCAAGCTGCGCACCAATTTCTAGCAAAGAGCTTGCCATCGTAGCCATATCCTCTATAGAGGCTTTAGTGCTCCAAGGGTCGGAGTCTGCGGGTAGTGTGTCTACTTTCTGCATATCTTGAGCGGTAGGTCTTGCGTTATGCTCAAGGCTTGGAGTAAGTAGACCAATAACCCGGCCGTAAGCGCTGGTAATTGTGTCCTCTATAAACCATTTTTTCATATTGTTTGGATAAGTAGAAACGTTACCAAACGCATAGTCTACGGCGCTCGGCACCATGTCCTCGTATTCGCGATAGGCCTCAGCTTTAACAAGGATGGTGCCCTTGATTATGTCAATATCCTCAATGTAGGCCACTAATCGGCCCGATGGAAACTCAGCTCTAAAGCGCTTAATACGAGCGTTTACATCCTCATACCCTGCAAGGAAATTACTCATCGCTTAGCCTCGGCCTCTTTTAGCGCCTTAGCAATATTACGCCCGCGTAAGAAACCCTCACCTAGGCCTACTTTATAGCCCATTTCATAAGCCGCATAAATAAACAGGCCCATAAATAAGACGACCATACCTACTACAATTAAATCTAAACTATTCATTATCTGCCCTTTGTTAAGGCCGATTAAGCTACTAAACCGAGTAGCCCTCTCAGCGTTTGTAGTATCAGTATGAGGGCTTTTTGTCCGAAAGCAAAGCGTATACGTGTTTGGCGTGTCGCTACTTGGCGAGCCTATCCTCAAGCAAAATTTCGTAAATACGGTCCACGCGCGCCTCGATACGCTCAACACGGCCAGCTAAATTATGGCCGCCGTTTCCGTCGGGCTTTAACTCGGATAAATAATACTTAACCATCTTACGGATAAGCCCAGCCCATAGCCCCAAAATGGTACAACCGCCTACGGCTATACCGACTATGAGCTGAGCCTGCTCCATTACTTAGACCCTATGCCTATTTGCTTTTCGCTTGGCTGCAAAGCCTTAATTAGTGGCCCAATAAGACCCGCTATAAAAGCGTTAGCTAATATTTTAGGATCTGTAATACCTGAAATATAAAGCGCACCTACGCAAGATAAAGCCGCACGTACGTAGGACAAGGCCGCCGCCTTGAGCTGCGCGTTAATTTGAGTCCGCCCATGCTATTACGTTAAAAGTAAAAGACGGAGTTACTCCGCCTATCTCATATGAGACTCTTAGCGTATCTGTAAACGGTGTAGTCACTCTAATTACCTCGCGTGAGGCAGCCGTTTTTTGTGTAAACGTCGCGATGGTGTTGTAGTTAGTGCCGTCGGTTGTATCTTGCACTACTAAATCTAAGGTCGGAGCGGTGCCACTAGCCGCCGTTACTTGTAGTTGTAGTACTAATTGCCTTGCCGCTGCGAAACCTGCAACCGCTGAGCCTGCCGCCGTTAAAGTGCGAGCGCCTGAGGCTAAAAGCGTTACCGTGCTTGCAGGTATATTAGCTTGTTGTATGTCACTCATTTTTTTCTCCATCTAGCCCTAATTTGGTTATTAGTGTTTGTGCTTTAATTGAGGATATTTCTACCTCAAAGTGCATTTCGTCCTTACGATTAACATAATCGCCGCCCCATTTAAGACCATATTTTTTAGCAAGCGCACGTATCATAGGTACTTTCTCAGCGGGAAACGTGCCTACCTTGCCGAGTGGGTGAAATGTCGCATTTAGATCTATAGCCGTGCCCGATGAATGACAAGATAATTTTGTAGGATTACCTCTAACCATTCTGTAGGCGTAGCCCCAATCGTCAAAGGTACCCTCGTCTATTGGCTCAATTAGCTCATGAAACTCCGCAGCAAAGGCGGCCAAGAGAGGCCCAACACTCTCGGCGCACCTTAGCTTACGATCCGTACCCTTTACAGGGTAGGACTTTATATTTATTTCAGCAGGATTTTTAGAGGCTGGGTAGCCGTTATAGCTTGTCTCCATTACTCAAAAAGTGCAGCTAAATCATCGGCCGTCAAACCTAGTTTATTAAGCACCGCTTGACGAGCTGCGGCTTTTGTTATTTGCTCAGCTTTTTCCGCGTTTATCCGCTCCTGGCCAGCTTGCCATTCCGCATATTCCTCATCATTCATTTCACGCTCTGTTATTTCACCAGTTAAAACGTCATGGTTTATTACTGTTGGTCTGCTCATTAGTTTACTCCATAAGTTAGTACGGTACCGCTTCCAAATGTTGTACCGACGGCTATAAAAGTAGCCGAAGAAATTACTGCGCTATTTGCATAACGACCAGTAATTAGTGTGGATACGTTTCCATAACCGTCTTGATACCCACCAGTGCAGAAATAAGAAACTCCGCTGGTTTGGTCTGTTGCATTTACAACCATATTACCTTGAAAAAGATTAGTTGTAGTAGCACTGTCGCCCATCCTTGTCATATAACCACTACCCGCGGGTGACCAACCACCATTTGAACTTATCGTTGTATTTATTACCTTAAATTCTTGGCAAGAATATTTATCAGCTGAGTCTCCATTAAATCTTAATTCGACTGTACTATTTGATGCCACTTTTGCTCCACGAAAAACAAATAGTAATTGTTTATATGTGCTTAAACTTGAAATAGTTACGCTTGCTCCAGTCAAAGTTGTTGTTGCTAATAAAGTCATACCACCGCTTGCAGGCGTAGCCCATTTCATGCCGGTTGCCTCGGCGGAGTCTGCGGTTAATACCGTGTTATTAGCTCCCACGGCCAAGCGGCTAAAAGTATCCGCTCCCGTTCCGGGGACTAGATCACCTTTAGCATCGATAGCCGTCGCCATTGAGTTAGTAACTGTTACGGTGCCTGAGGTACCTCCGCCGCTAATACCTACGCCTGCGGTTACTCCCTCAATATCTCCCGTAGCACCTGAGGCTACCCAAGCTGCACCGTCGTAATACCAAAGCCCGTTAGTATCTTTAGTAAACGCAAACTGGCCCTCTTGAGGCGATGTAATTGCAGCGTTACGAGCTGCCGCACTTGCGAAAACGAGTACGCCCTGCATGAGGTAGCCGTTTACGTCACTGGCCGTCAATACCTCACCGGTTGTAAAGGTCTTAAACCCTAGACCAGCTGCCATCTTATGCTCCTTAGTACGCTAGCACGGAGGTATCGAGCACTCCGTATAGTGATGAGTTTAGTATAAAGCCGTCGATAATCGGCTCTAGTGTAGTAAAAGTCGTTTTCCAAGAGTTAGGCGTTACGCGATGCACTACGCCGAAAACCTGTAAAGTCTGTTGGAGGGTTGAGTTACCAGGCTGATTAGTTGTAATTTCTACAGGGTCAAAAAAATCTAAATCAAGAGCGGCGATAATTCCATCGTTATAGTTTGGCGTGTAAAGGTCTAGCTCTATAGCATCGCAGCGGGTCTGCGTATCCTTACGGCTTGCAACGTAGGCCCGTGCGTAATCTAGGGCCGCTTGGTTTGTGTCCATTACTAAATTCTGCTGGTTATACGAATGTACAAAGTACTCCTCTATAGAGGCTGCATCCTCGGCAAGCTGAGCCGTACCGCCTATCTTTGTAATAGAGGCCGAGTTATATACCTGCGTATCGTCTAAACGCCATACGGCGTTAAAATAGGTAATTTCGGTGCCGTCGTCATTAAATAAAACAGGGGGCAAAGCTTGAGACTCTATACAAAATTGCCTATCGTGCAGCTCTACCGATCCTCGGGCATTTATGTATAGAGCGCCATACTCTGAGATAGTAGCCGTTTGTAGAGCTTGTAGAGCCGTGCGAGCCGTACCAGGGTCGGCTTGGAATATCGTGTCTCCATATTGTATTTCTCGCATGGATGGAGGCCAGGCAATTTCATCGAGGATAGCGTTTACCCGCTCGCCCGGTAAGTCACCTGCTGAGGCTAAAGTAATCGTCGATACTTGGCTATTTTGGAAAAGTCTAAAAGCATCGACGGCGGTTATAGTTGTATAAACTACATCGGTCGCCATCTTAGGCGTAGTAGTTGTATAGCTAGTAATAAAGCCGCTAAACATCGGGTACTCGATACCTGCATAAGTGCCCGTAATCTGCACTTTACGCAAAGGTGTTAGGAGGCCATAATAGGGCCCATTTTCGTTCTGGGGATTAAACCAGCCCAGCTGGTCCACAATACGCAGAGTTAGAGTACCTGTTTGAAAAACGTCGGCCTGAGCATTACGTCCTCTAGTAGTTGTAACTCCATCGACTACGTTAGATATATCTACAATTAAAGCCGCTGAGTCTGCTAATACGTTAGTACCTAAAAGCCCACTATCTAAAATCATAGCTTGAGCAAAAGCGGGGCCCGTAGAAAAATTGATAACCGCGTTTATTGTAGGTACGGTCATAGCACGCCAGCCGTCGTAAGCGGATCTCCGCCTCGGTTAAGACGTTGGATAGTATCTTGAATAAGTCCCGCAAATTCGTCCTGAGCCGCTATAGCTCCCGCGTTTATATTTATATTATAGGTTTGAGCGTAACCCATGCCTGAATTCATATAAGGGCTATAGCCTCCTAAATCGGCTTTTTGTGCATCGCTAAGAGAGCCATAAAACTCAGTAGCAGATATATATTCTGGTAAGACGGATGTAGCGGCGGCCGTTTTATCAACGGTGTCTAAAGATAATTTAGGATCTATGACGGGCCCCGTGACAAAAGGCGTTTTCCCTATCATGGTAATACCTGATTTTAGAAAACCTGTAGGTTTTTCGGCAAGGGCATCGCAACCGCCAGCGGTTTTCAATAATGCTAGATATTTTAATAAAGCGGCATAACGAGCATCGTCGGCGGCTTTTTGTGCTTTAGCAATAATATCTATCGTGTCTAGCTCTGCACTTTCGCGTAACTTATTTAACACTAGACCCGCGTTACTTGTTTTACTTAAAGATGCTAAACGGGCTATTTCCGTTAGTTGTATCTGTACGCGCTCGCTATAGCTCTCTTTAGCTGCTAACTCGCCCGCCGCCGTGATAGCTGCGTTATATTTACCGAAAGCAATTTGACGAGCAGCCTCTTTGTCGCTCTCTGCCATCTTGCTATCGTTGATAATCTTAAGCTCTGCTAGTAGCTGAGTGTTAAGCGCGGAGAGAGTTGCCTCGCTAATTTGAGTAACGCCAGCTAGTTTGGCCATGTCGGCGTTTTTCTGAAACGCTGCAAGCTCGCCTATTTTTTGTAGCGCTAAAGTCCCGTTTTCATCCTCGATAGCCATAAGGGCCTCAAGGCGTAGGCGTGTCTCTTTGTCGTAGGTAGCCTGTAGTGCAGCGGCTATAGAGATACGGTTAGTAT
>Ga0209087_1001143_pt1 | contig 15803 bp, 13 predicted proteins | sample S_130805_EF_Meta_FD_187321 | JGI IMG/M metagenome (GOLD analysis project Ga0209087, IMG submission 187321) | Freshwater microbial communities from Lake Simoncouche, Canada to study carbon cycling - S_130805_EF_MetaG (SPAdes) (version 2) | ecosystem: Environmental > Aquatic > Freshwater > Lake ... | reverse complement strand
GTAAGGTTACATTTACTATGGATAATACAATGAATAGGGCGCATGTAAATGTATTTAATGCGAATAGATTAATACAGTCATGTATAATTGATAATGTGCCTATTCACATACCATTTAGAATTGGCTTTGTAAAATCACCCTATGTAATGGAGGCATATTTGAACGGATTTTTGGTACAGACTGTACAATTACAAGGTGAGCAAATTGATCCTATTATGGGGGATAAAATATATGCGCCTCAAAATATAAAATATACGCCTGTAGCAACACCTGCGGCAGCACCAGCAGCTGCACCAGCAGCAAATACACCACCCGCAACTACAGCACCTCCAGTAACACCTGTTGTTCTATCAACTGGAATTCAAGTTATGAACTTGAGATTGTTCCCCTATGCGGCGACACCTAATGAGATGCAGGCGCGCATGAGTGATTTGACCCAGATAAGGAAATTTAATCCTAAAAATACGCCTACTTCTACACTTAATGAAGTAAGCGATTGGTGGAGTTCATTATGGTAATTTTTAAAAGGCTAAAATTATTTACTTTGTTTAAAAAATAAAGTAAATACCAAGGGCTAATAGATGCGGTTATACTGGTTCCTAGCAGCAATTGTAATTTTAACATATTGTGTCTACGTTGGTGTAGGTATGTATACCTTACCAACCCCCCCTAATAGACTAGGATCTGAAAAGGTATCTTTATCTAAAGTATCACAGGTTGGAACAAATTTAGATTTGACAAATAACTGGATAAATTCTCCCGCATCAACACTATTTTTCTATATTTCACCAACTATTAAGGATCGTACGTCAATATCAGGTAATGAATATGCTACGGCAATGAATATCGGCAACTCACAGGTCTTGAAGATTTTAGTTGCACCCGACGCAGGTCGCTCACAAATGATGGCACCTGCTATTTTAGAAGTTAATGTGAATGGTCAAAGCCACCCCGATCTCATAGACATCGATACGATACAACTTCAATCGTGGAACTGTATTGCCATTGTTAAACAGGGCCGCCTATTTAATATTTATGTGAATGGAGTTTTATCTGTAACTCACACCTGTACGGCAATGCCTCTTTACGATTCAACCCAACCGCTAAGAGTTGGAAATCCTCGTCTAGGAGGTACCGTTGCGCTTATCAGTGTAGCGCCATATGCAATGCAAGTCAATGATGTACAATATATGATGAGAGAAACCAGTGATATGGATAACAAGCCGTTTTTATCAAGTGAACTACCGTCTCTTCCTGATTTTTCAATGAATGGGTTCTCAGGATTATATTCCATGTTTATGTGTCCCGGTGGTAATTGCAATTCATCTAAGAAAATGCCACCCCCAATGTATCAATGGACTTCTAATTACAGTTAATTACATTTTGGTAATCAACAAAACCATAAAAGTCAAGCATACTAGGTTTGACTTTTATGGTTGGTTCTACGCATAAATTAAATATTAAGAGCTAGTATTAGAATTATATGGATAGTGGAGGCATGGTTTTCAAAGTGGCTATATTTGCCTTGATAGGTCTTTCCCTATACTACTTCTACAAGTGGCTGAATGGCAGTGGTGAACTGACTGATGTGATTGTTTACACAAGTGTATCAGATCCTTTACCAGGTATGGCTACAAAGCCCTACGTGATTGCACCTGAAAATAGTGATATTCCAGCACTATTTACTGGTGGCGAATATTCTGTAAGCACCTGGATTTATATTACCAGTTGGGAGGTGAATAAGGGTTTTAATAAGCCCTTCTTGACTCTGAGTGGCGGCGGCGGCGATTTCAAGACTCTGGTGTTATATCTGGGTCAGAACATTCCTAAGCTCAGTATTCGCACGAGTACATCTGATGGCGCTGCCGGTTCAAGTGGGGTCAGCCTTACAACTACAGAATTAGGAAAGATCAGACCCACTGATGGCAATGGATTTGGCACAACTCCTTACACTGATGCAGGTGGCGACTTCAAGATATGCGACGTTGAGTCAGTTGATATACAGCGCTGGGTGAACATTACGGTTGTTTTGACTGGTCGTACTCAGGATGTCTATGTTGATGGAAAGATGTCTCGTAGTTGTGTACTGCCTAGCATGTTCATGGTCGACGGTGACAGCCCCCAGATCATTCTTGGAGGCCCCTACGGATTCGGAGGTTTAATCGGAACTACCAGGGCTGCAAACTTTGCCTATTCTCCGGATCAGGTCTACAAGAACTACCAGAACGGCCCTATGGATACTTCTATATGGTCAAAGATCAAGGGACTATTCGACCCGAGCCAGTATACCTCAAGTGGCAAGGCAAAGAGTAGCAATGTCGCATAAATATGGGAAAGCTAATCATACTAAGTAAGCTTTTAAAGAGCATAATAATAAAGTATCTGTTCATACTTTATTGTTTTTCTAACCTTTTTCTAAAAACTGCTTGTAGTAAGAGAATGGAAGGACAGGCATCGAATTCATCTGGCGGTGGTTCTGACCCGATAAGAGAGATTCTCACAGGTCTAGCAATCGTGCTGCTATTTTATGTGGGAATGGGACTGACTGAGTATTTATACAAGTCATTCAATTCCATGTGGCAGAAGCGTGTAGAGCTATTCCCTGGCACATATACTGCAGGGGCAAAGATGTTTACTGCTCTACAAAATCCCTCAAACCCCAAATCTCAGACGGTGTATTTCTCAGATAATGAACGTTCCGGCATAGAGTTCAGTTATTCCATGTTTATCAATATTAATAGTGCTACATTTGCCAGTGGCGAGGCAAAGCTGTATCACATCCTCCACAAGGGATACAGTCAACCATACCCGTTACTTGGACCCGGCATCTTCTGCTGGGGACACAAGAATAGTATCCGTATCTACATGAACTCCTATGATTCTTGGAATAATTACACTGATCTGGATAATATTCCCGTAGATAAGTGGTTCCATTTAGTTATTTCTTGTAAGCGTAATGTCATGTATATATATATCAACGGCAGCTTAAAACAGAAGATAACACTTTCCAACTCAACTTCTAATTTAGTACCTCCCTACCAGAACTATGGTAACGTCTATTTATTTAGCAGCAGAAAGTTGACGATACAGCCTACAAATGTGACATCACTGAATAGTGACCCTGATTTTTCCAATCAGGTACTATCATCTCTCACGTTTGACGGTACGGCGATGGGTATGGTAAGCTCAGTGTTTTATTTCAGCTATGCTCTATCCTACAGTGAAATTAACTCACTGATGAACGTTGGACCTTCTCAAATCCTAGTAGCCGATAATGTGCAGAGTATGACACCTTACTTGGCTGACACTTGGTGGACAACCAATGCCACTCGTCTATCTTAATTCATCCGGCATAATCTCGTGGCGGTCTAAATGTTATCTCATCTTGTTTCACACTAGCAAGAAGAGTTACCATGGCAGGTGGCGGTTTATACATTTTAGTTGCCTACGGCTCCCAGAATGTTATTCTCAGCGGAAACCCTGATTTCACGTATTTCTATACGGTTATGAAAAAATATAGTCATTTTGCGTTTGAATCGGTGACTATTCCTATGGATGGTCCTCAAGAATTATTCTTTAATCAGCCAATTCAATTAACTGCAAAAATACAGCGTGTAGGGGATCTTCTGACAGACCTATATTTTACCTTTTCTTTGCCAGATATCTATAGCAAGTATACTACTATTTCAGGTCGGTCGCAGTTTGAGTTCCAGTGGGTCAGATATATTGGCGCCCAGATTATTCAGAATGCAGTATTTTTAGTAGGCGGCACTCAGGTTCAGCAGTTTGACAGTGACTATATCATTGCCACAGCATTGACTGATCAAGATGAGACTGAATTTAACAAGTGGCGGGCTCTGATTGGCGATGTGCCAGAAGTATATGATCCGGCGAATGGATCTTATGCTGGTATTGTTGGTAGCGGTACACATCGTACAGCTGGTCTTTATCCTAACGTATATCCTGATCCTAGTGTAACTGGTCCGCAAAATAACTTTCCGTCTATTCCTGGGCGTGATATAACTATACCTCTATCATTCTGGTTTACAAAGAATCCAAATCTAGCTCTGCCTCTTATTGCATTACAATATCATGAATGCATGGTACAGCTGACCCTTAGACCTATTCAAGATCTTTATACGATTCTAGACCCCGCTGGCTACAGAGTACGCCCCGAAGTATCCGTTGCCTCTACGATAGCCAATATTGAATCTGGTAATATATCGTATACTACGAATACTGAGGCTGGAGTCTATATCCGCCAATACTTAACTGATGCAGGTTATGCTGTGCCTACACTGAATACATGGCCTCTCAATCCGAGACTACAGGCTACCCAGGTTTTCTTAACGGATGATGAGCGCCAGACATTTGCAACGAAGCCGCTGAATTATATTGTGAGACAGGTTACTCAATATGCCTTTCCTGGTGTGAATTCCAGACAGCTATTTGAGCTATTTACACACAATCCTGTGCCGCGACTAATTATATTACCCAGGCGCAGTGATTCGACGCAATACTTGAACCAATGGACCAATTACACGAACTGGTGGCTGTATCCGAATGCACCCTTTGTTCCAACGGCGACACCGATACCGTCTCAGCTAGGTTCATCTGGTCTGAATGGTGTAGGGATCCAGCAAGATATCATCAGACAGATGCGTGTCTTATGTGACGGTAATGAAATTCAAGAGGCTAAACCATTCCAGTATTTCAATCAACTCTCCTCCTGGAGATACGCCACGGGCGTATTTCCACCAGGGTTGGGCATTTACAGTTTTGCCTTAGATACATCCAACTGGATACGGCCGAGTGGATCCTTGAACACGAGCCGCGTGAAGAAGTTTCAGATAGATATTGATGTGTGGCCGTTGAGCGTAGGGTCAATGTATCTGTATAATCATGTGATCTATGTGGAGAGCTTGAACTTCTTTGTGATAGAAGGTGGTATGGGTGGAATGAAGTATGCGACGTAATAGTTTTCATCTATTCTTTTAAATATCTCTCTTCTTTTTTGTAATACGTCTATCAGCAAGACGAATCTCTGGAAATCCAGATTTTCGTGTTGGGTTTGATTTAACAAATTGAGGATATTTTTTCAAAAGGGCTTTGACAGCCACATGCTGATGTTTAAGACGATTCCGGGTTTGCATACCTCCAGGCTCCTTATAGTACGCAGTCTTAGGAGATACAAAATTTAGGCGTACAACTGAACCATCTTTAATAAAGAACTTTATAGTGCGTTCATAGTCCTCTTTTTCACTACGATCCAATTTCACTTCCGATCCAGGATTAAAACATCCCCAAAAGCTTCCAATTATAAATTTAAGATCAGTACTTACGCTCGGCTTCATAAAGAATCCATTGGCACTTGGGTAGACTCCCCAGAATCTACAGTCAGCCTTTTTACATTCTGAGAATCCTCGCTTGATGATTTCTTTTAGACTCCGGAGTGGTTGTTCATGTCGTTTTGTAGAGGGAGTATATTCAATGAATGATCTTATATCATCATCACAGCATACTAATGGAGCGCCCTTTGGAAAATGATCAAAAATCCAATTTCTCACTTGTGCTAAACCAGGTACACCTACCAAGATCTTACCGTAAGTCTTAGGATCTAGGACCGCCTCATACGCAGCTTGCTGTTCTTTATCAGCAACTACGACAAAGATCTGATCCTTTGGTATCTTATAATGATGCAGTACGGCAAGAGTCTTATCACGACACCCTTCAGGCCTTTTATATGATGGAATTACAATGGAATAGTCCATCCTAGTTTAGCGCGATATAATTAAATAAAATGGATTTTTAGTTATTAGTAGATGGGTAATACATTGACCCTAGCAGTTAATAAAGTTCAATATCAACTTGACGCATATTTAAAAGATCCTGAAGCAGAAAATCACGCAAAACAGCTTGCAGCACAAAAGGTTCAAGACGAAGCTAAAGAAAAACGGAAGGCCTTAGTTTCTAAATCTAAAAGCGAATTAGACGAAAAAAGCAAGGCAGCTAAGGCAGAGGCAGAAGATTTAGCAAAAAGAAGTTCATTTAGTCCTCCTCAAACAATCGCAGCGAAGATTTCAAAGGGTATTTTATCTACCTTTATCAGTTTGATATTTATAGCGTTTATTATGTATGCTGGAAAAATAGAGGCAAATAAGGCAATAGGGTATAGTGTGCCAATGAGAATAGTGAGCTTTATTTATGGGGCACTCTTTTTCTTTATAGTAATTCCCAAATCATTATATGAAATTTTTTGGTTGAAAATGGCCATTCCTGACTATGCACCTTTACCAATCTGGAATTATGTTCCAGATGGATGGGCTGAACAGCTTTTCTTTGGCGCATTTTCGTATGTTGAAGATGCAAATAGTAAGGTTGCACGTGAACGAGTTGCGCAACTCTATAGCGATGGATTTTCAGGTAAAATTAGCACGCCTGTAGCTGCAGCCAAATCAACCGCTCCCACGGGTCCTACAGGTCCTAGTCCTATCGCTATATCTAAACCGCCAAGTAGCCCCGTCGCTTCGTCGACTGGGCCTACCGCAAAGTAGTATTAAGACAGACCTAAAGGTCCAAGCCGATATTCAGATAGAATGCTCCCCCTTGTAAGTATTGTAACGCCGACCTATAATCGCCGACGTTTCATTCCTTCTCTCATTAAGATCGTACAGCAACAGACCTATCCCAGGGATCGTCTTGAGTGGATTATTTATGATGATGGCCAGGAGCCAATCGGTGATCTTATTGATGCAGCCAGAGCTGACTTACCGACAACTAGGTATATTTTCACCGAGGATAAAATGACCCTCGGTGAAAAACGTAATAAGTTGAATGAACTGGCCCAGGGGGAGATCATAGTGGCCATGGATGATGATGATTTCTATTTTCCAGAGCGAGTTTCTGCTGCAGTTGATGCACTGCAGAATGCGCCTGCGGTAGATCTCGCAGGATCCAGCAAGGTCTTCATGTATTTTACAGATACTAAGGAAATCTATGAAATTGGCCCCTACTTTCCAAAACATGCGACGAATGGTACCATGGCCTGGAGAAAACGATATGCGATGAGCAGGCGCTATGATGAGACTGTCGCTTTTGCTGAGGAGAAGTCATTCTTGGAGGACTATAAGAATATGTTAGTTCAACTGAATCCGTGGAAGGTCATGTTAGTAATGAGCCACACGGATAATACATTTGATAAGACACAGCTACGTAATAAGGAGAATCCTTTATTTAAGAAGACAAACTTGAAACTAAGGGAGTTTATTAAGGATAAGGAGCTGAGGGAGTTTTTTGGTGGGCTATAATATAATAAGGCCTAAACATTTAACCGGTCTGCCTAATTAGATTAACTCATCTTCAGATGTCTAGAGATGATTCGGTTAATAGGATGATAGATATATATGAACAGCCAATTCTCAATGGGACTACTGAACTGTCAGAATTAGCACTTCAGCCGCCCCATATTAAGATTCCTCTACGACCTCATCAGCTTGCAATGATTAATGCGATGGAACAAAAGGAGAATGCCTCTAAGGCAGGATTTACTATAAACGGTGAAACTCATTATAGTCAGTTTTCTATACTCGGTGACAAGGTAGGATCTGGTAAGACTCTAATGCTCCTTGGCTATCTATCATCTATTAAAAATCTAGTACGCCAAAACAGCTTCTGCCGAATTCATGAGAACTCTAGAACCACATTCTGGAGTAAGAAGCCAATCCATGTGAGTGAGTGTTCTGGCAATAATCTGATTATCGTACCGCATACACTGTTTCACCAGTGGAAGCACGCAATTCAACAGCAGACTACTCTGAGTTTCTTAGAAGTTAAGACCTTAAAAGCATTTGAGAAACCTGACTTTCTGGAGAATATACGTACTCGCGATATTACTCTCATGTCTAATACAATCATAAAGCAATTTATGTCTGTACAAGAACGTAATTCAATCCAGTGGTCCCGTATTATCTTTGACGAGGTAGACAGTATTCATTTTACCTCTACTGTTCCCATGCCCCAGGCCAACTTCTACTGGCTAATCACTGCCACGTGGCCAAATTTCATCTTTCAGGGCCTCTATATGTTTATGTCAGAATCATATCTAGCTAGACGTGTAACAACTGGTCTGAGTCCAGAGTTGGTCAGCATGCTACAGCAAGATCAGGTTACAAATGGTAATAACTATTATTCACGATATGATATAAAGAGTGCGCCGTTTTTCTCACATTTTCTAAATAAGCATCCTAGCAGAGGAAATATTATTTTGAGAACGAGTGATGCCTTCATGCAGCAGAGTTGGAATGCACCACCCATCATAGAGTCTAGAATTCTTTGCGAGACTCCTGTACAGCACCGAATTATCTCACAGTTTGTGAATGCAGAGATCCAGGAGCTACTGCATGCAGGAGATGTACGGGGCGCCTTAGAGAAGTTAGGTGTAAATAATTCCAGCCAGTCATCTCTAATCAATGCATTGACTGATACACGTGAAAAGGAGCTGGATCGCCTGGAGAAGACTCTGATATTTAAGGAGTCTCTCGAGTATGCGACTCCACAGGCGAAGGAGCAAGCTATCACATCTCTAAAGGTAAAAATCAGTTCATTAAAGGAGCAGATTAATTCATTAAAGGAGCGCATCTTACATGTGAAGGATGAGATTTGCGCAATCTGTTATGAAGCTCCTAGAACACCTACATTAGTCATGTGCTGTTCACGTCTTTTTTGCGGAGAGTGTATTATTAATTGTATGCAGAGAAACTCAAACTGCCCCTTGTGTAGAACCGCGCTAACCTTTCAGAAGTTGCGTCAGATTGATATGGAACAGAGAGAAGTACCTACTGCTCAGGTAGCACCAACACCCGTTCTATTGACTAAGAAGGCTGCATTGCTAAAGCTCATAACTGAGACAAAGGGTAAGTTTCTTATATTTAACAGGTATGATAACCCATTCTTAGAGATAGAAGGTATTCTCTTAGAAAAAGGATGCCGTGTAGCGTCAGTAAGAGGAAATAAGGACCATATTTCTAGTATCTTAAAACAGTTTGAAAAGGGGGATATTCAAGTACTTCTTATGAATAGCACGGAGGCTGGAGCGGGCATTGATCTGAAGTCTGCGACTCATATTGTCTTGATGCACGCTATGAGGAGAGAGGAGGAGAAACAGATTGTGGGACGTGCAATACGCCTTGGTCGTACTGAACCTCTGAATCTCGTTAGACTTTTACATGATACTGAGCAGTAGATAGCAAAAAGTTGAATCTACATATTTGTATGGGTATAGTATACCCAAACAAACATGGACTTTGATTTGGACCCCTTTAAGAATACATCCGAGTTAGATGTTCAGAAGAGCAAGATTGATATCAGGTTTCAGAAAATGGGCCCTAGAAGTATCACGCTGATTGAGGGACTTGACGACGACTTGGATCTGAGGCGTATTTCAAAGGCAATGAAGAAGCAGTTTAACTGTGCAGCATCTATTCACAAGGATAAGGATGAGAAGGAGATTATTAAGCTCCAGGGAGATCATCGTCAGTCAGTCCGTGATTGGATCATTTCGCAGGGCATTCTCACTGAGACTGAGGCAGATCAGCGTATCATGATGCACGGAAATTAGTTATATACGCATAAGACTTTAGGAATACTCATAGACTCTATTTTTTTCGCTTGACCGGCTGGAAATTTGACCTGCTTTGTTTCAACATGGATCTTCAGAACTGCAGGAATTTCTTCAATAGATGTGTCATGTTCATCTGAGAATTGGATCATCTGTTTCCAAGTATTGTAGAGTGATGACTGGCGTGTCAGAATCTGAGTAAACTGCAGGTTAGACACGGGTGGTACTTCTCTGATTGGATATTCTGATAGAAGTGCATTGGTGATTTTTAATTTCATCTGAAAGCTTGGCCTCAGAAGATTCCAATTCTGATAGAAAAATGCCCAGTAGTCAGCTTTGTCACTTAAGTCAAACAGTTTAATGAACTCCTTATAGTGTGTCCATGCATCCTCAATTCCATTGAGCCGTTTATGTATATTTTCATGTACACAGAGACCCGAGAGATTTCCGAGATTATTCTCAACTTCGGGAATAATAAGCGGATCCCACACTTCATATAGGCAAGAATGACTAAACTTGAGAATATCTGTACTAGGTTCCTCTACCTCGGCATCTGCCTCAATAGAGTCCACTGTTAATTCAGGCACTACATTTGCAATATCATTCTGAATCTGAGAGATGACCACTGAGTTGCGACCATCTAGTGATCTTAAGATTACTCGTAAATCTGAAGTTGCAAAAACTTCTGGCTTCAGCTTATCTCCTAACCATTTCTGAACTGTTGTACCGGGAAATTCCATAGGCATATATGTGCTCAGACGTACGATGTGTTGATAAGATCTACCCTTGATCTCATTGCAAATCAGAACTAGAGGGTGTGTTGTCTGTCCGGGCTTCCATGAGCGCATATAGTCAAGGAGCTCATTAAGGCCACCCTTCTCACCGATACTGAGACCATCGATCTCGTCAAGTAAGACTGACAACTTATTTGACCCGTCTTGGGGTGACATGATTTCAAGGACCGATTTCTGTGTCAGCAAAGGAATAATCTGTTTTTTAAAGGCCTGACCAGACCTAGTATGGCTGGCATTGAGTTCGACGATCTTGTACGATTCAGATTTTAGAACTTCTCTAGCTAGGGTGGTCTTACCAATACCAGGTGGACCTACTAAGAGAAAGGCTGCAGTTGTAGGAGATTTCAACCATCGTCTGAGCGCAGATTCGACACTCGGATGAAGATTGCTATATGCCATTATTTAGAACCGATATTAAACCTTTAGGTATATGCGCTGCATGAATTGCTATCAGCTTCAGCAGCTGCCACACTATTTGCAATTCCAGTACAATTATCTCCGTCAAATACACCCTCCCAAGTGATACCCAGAGTCCTGCATTTGGTACATATTGCCTTTATTACGGAGGGACTCGTTGCATTTGCAACATCCACTGATGTAAATGGGAAAACATATGCTCCGCTTGTGCTTGAAAGTGTTGCTATATTTGATTCTCCTGTTAAACGTAATTGTCCGTTCTTAGATACTCCCAACATATCGATACATCCTGGGTTTTTATCGCCGGGTAGTGATTCAATATAGGTTAGGTAATCCGGACATGTATTTAAAGTCGGAGGCCACGTTGAAGAGACTGGTGCGCTATTGCCGAACCACCGATAATAATAGAAGACTAGAGTCATAATAGATCCTATACCGTAAATAACTGCAGTAGGTGTACCCATAGAAAACAGCTTTGTTACACCCATTGAAACTACCGTGATGGAAAATAGAATATACAAGACAAGGTACCAATTTACTAACGATAAGTCCACGCCGAGAAATATAAAGGGTGGGGCCATACTATCTATTATTACAAGAATAATCAATTTAGAATCACTTTGATCCTAAATTGATAATATGAATGTATGTGAATTGTTTCAGTAAACATTTTACAGTAAACCGGGGTAGTAGGCCACGGGGGCAAAGGTGCCAGGGAGGCCACCGTTGGCCAGGCCGCTGCCCAGCTCAATGTAGCCAGTCAGGTAGTCCACCACGGGGTTGGTGGAGCCGACAGGGCCACCGACACCGCCGGTGGACACCGTGGAGGTCAGGAGCTGCACCTTGCGGAACACGCGGCCGGCAGACACCACGGACTTGCCCATGTCACGGAGCACACCACCAGCGGCAATGGAGCTGATCGTAGACGTGTATTTGCTGGGAGTGGTACCACTCTGAGCCCATGCAGCCGCGGCGAAGCTGCCAACCTGGTAAGAACCACCCGCACCACCAGCTGCCGTGAACGCGAGAACGGCATTACCTACGTTACCCAGAGGAACGAAAAAACCACCAGCAGACTGCTTGAAACCTGCACGCATAGGACCAACAGAGGACATTGCTTATACCTCCGGCTTAGAAATTATTTTTGGATATGGGATATTTTTTAGGCTTTTGCCCGTAGGAGAACTTGGTATTAAAAAAATGCTACAAACAGAATGGACTTCCAGCCTGGCTTTGTTTTACCTAATACTAACCCTCTGCCGGTGGGAGGAATGAATGGACGAGTTAATTTATCCGCGCCATCCAGTGCCGGTGGTCCTATAGGGGAGAATGTCCCTGGCTTTTCATACAGAACAACTGCTGAGAAGTCTTTTGCAACAGATGCACTACGTGGTAACTGGGAAGTCACCGAGTTAGCGAAGGCGTATTTCAGTACTGATAACGCCCGTGTTATCCAGAATGGGATCCGTAAGGCCGTATATGAGAAGTCTGGATCCAGAAAGTATGTTATAGATGATCAATCTATGGATGAACTCACGATTATCATGCGTACTATGTATCTTCAGTATGCACAGAATCTCCCGTATGATATTGCCGGTCAGGTCTTGGATTTAAATGAAAAAGTACTGAATTGGTCTGTACCTCATATCTTATCCGCCGTGGATCACTATAACTATTATTTGAACGATATCAGTCACATGCCGGTACCTCTGGCTAGATCAGTCAGTTTGAGCTCTGCCGGTACTAAGTCTCTGCCTTTGAACCCGTTCGTCTGAATAGTCTATTAGTCAGACTTCTTCAACTTGATAAGCTTCTTCTCCTTTCGCAAGGGTACACCTGTACGTGCAGCCTCGCGAGTATCCCGGAGGGCAGACCATGACATCTCAAAGACATCCAGGTCATTTGCCCAAAGCGTCTGAACCGTAGTCGCCCGTAGGGTTTCCAGGGCTGCCTTGGCAAGCTCCACGTGCTTCCTGGCATCCTCAACTGCACTAGCCTTGACGCGATCCATACGCATCCTCAGCAAGTACTCATAGGAATCCACCGAGTCTGGCTTCTCCATGCAGTCCAGCGCCGGTAGGCTATGAGCCTTCATCGCCTCAACGATGGCCTCATCGGATTTGCGCCGTAGGTCAATGCGGTCCTCCAGTACGGCGAGGAGAAAGCGCGCCTTGGCATCATACTCTACGAGCTCATGCTCGAGACGCTTCATCTCTAGCTCCTTCCTGGTCTCATAGCCCTTGAGCCTGACCTGGTAGTAGTCCTCCATCATATCACCCACTGTGCCGTACCGCTTGATCTTCATCTCCGGACTGAAGCAGACCATATTTGTGGTATGCCACGTCGTAGTGAGCTGCAGCATCTTCTCAGCTGCCGGTGCATCAGTGCGCATATCAAAGTAAGTGTCCTGATTGAAGTAAAGGACAAACTTGACCTCAGTGTCATTGTACAGATCATCAAATGACTCTAGTACTGGCTTGATGTCCTTCTCCTTGTCACTCACACGCGTGTTAGTACAGAGTGTGTCCAGATAGGTCTTGTAGTCCTTAGTCCAGGTGCCAACAGGCAACTCTGATACAGTAATAGTGTACTTGGTGTCATCCCAGACAGCCTTACCCTTAGTCTGCCATGTGGTCTCAGTAGTCCGATTAACAGTACCATTGAACCCATACCACCACGGCTGAAGAGCCAGCCCTGCCAGCGTATCACGCCTCAGGGCTAGGCGATCACGCAGCAGCGACAGCACGTCACTGGGATTGTGAGGCGGGATATTTGTAGAGAAGCCAGTACCAATACCGAGAGCACCATTGATGACCAGGAGAGGCACCACGGGCTGATAATACTCAGGCTCAACGATCTCGCCGTCATCATCAATGCTCTTCAGGATACTAGAGTCCTCCTTCTTGAACATGGAGTCCACAATGGGCTCCAGCTGAGTGTGGATATACCTCGGCTGGGCTGCATCCTGACCACCCATCAGACGAGAGCCGAACTGGCCATTGGGGACCAGCAGATTGAGATTGTTACTGCCGACGAAATTCTGGGCCATGCCAGTGATCGTGGAATTCAAGGATGCCTCACCGTGGTGGTAGGCGGCATGCTCAGAGACATAGCCTGCAAGCTGGGCTACCTTGATCTCGGATCTCAGGCCACGCTTCAGACAGCAGTAGAGGATCTTACGCTGTGAAGGCTTGAGGCCGTCCATAACGTGAGGCAGAGAGCGCAGGTTATCAGCATTGCTGAAGTGGATGAGCTCGTCGTTGACGAAAAGGGAATAGGGAATCTTTCCACCCTTGGTAACTGCAAGAGTGCGCCTAGCATCATAGGTCTTAAGCCACTCCTTACGATCGTCTGCGCGCTTCTTTGAAAAGGCGAGGCAAAGAGAATCGTCGGACTTCTCATCCCACTCGTATTTCATGTCAAAGAGGTCCTTAAACCATTCGCGTGCCTCCTGAGGTGTAGATGTACCCAGCCCCTTGTAGTACTTGACTGTCCAGCCTGCAGTGCTATGGCTGTCACGCCACGTCTCAAACTCGCCCTGACTGTAGAATGACTTGGTGTCGCCGCGCTTGGTCATCTTGAGCAGAGGAGTTGCCAGGCAGCAGAGGAAGCCCATGTTCAGCAGGGCGGGCCAAAACGTGTGAAAGAAGTTCATAAGTAAGCCCTTGATATGGGATCCATCATGATCCTGATCAGTCATGATCATAATACGTGCATACCTGAGAGACTTGGTGTCCTTGTAGACCTTACCCTGCTCCAGGCCGAGGATCTTCTTGATAGAAGTGAGCTCCTCATTCTTGTTGAACTTCTCCTGGCTGATGTCCTTCACGTTTAGCATCTTACCACGGAGGGGGAAGACACCCCAGCGCTCACGACCCACGACAGCCAGGCCTGCAATAGCGGAAGCTGCAGCTGAATCTCCCTCAGTGAGGATGAGCGTGCACTCCTGGGACTTGGCAGTGCCCGCCCACAAGGCATCCTCCAGCTTAGGCATACCACGAAGGGTCTTTTTCTTAGACCCGTCAGTCTTCTTGGCATCCTTTGCTGCCTTGGCATCTAGGATTGACTGCGCCTCCTCGAGAAGACCAATCTTCACAAGAAGGTCTGCAAGCTTGTCTGACTTGAAGGCAGATCCGAACTTGGCCGCAGGGGTGGTCAGAGTCTCCTTGGTCTGTGAATCAAAGGAAGGGTTTACGATGGTTGCGTTGATGAAGAAGACAACTGAGTCCTTCAGCTGAGCAGGCTTGATGTCAATCTTCTTCTTCTTAGCTAGCTCAGTGAAGGATCCTAGTACGGTCTTCAGTACAGCCTCCACGTGCTTACCGCCCTTGCGAGTGTTGATGCCATTGACGAAGGAGATATGGCGGTCATCAGGAGAATCATCCTCGGCAAAGAGATTCTTGGCTAGTACCGCACCGACCTCCCAGCGCTCACCACAGCGCTCATAGGCGTGTGAGGTGCCATCCTTGATAAACAAGCTAATGAACTTCTCAAAGGTGTTGGTTGGCACCAGGGTACCATTCCACGTGACCTTAACCTCCTTGCCGGCCATGGCGGCCAGCTCAATTGCCCTTGTATGGAGAACAGTGAGCATCTGATCTAGGTCAAGGCCAGGGAACCGCGTGAGGTCAGGCTCGTAGGTGATCTTGACGAATCCCTTAGCTGCCTTGTCACTGACAATGGAAGGCTTACCTGCAACGGACATGTGGTCCTGCCACACCTGAGTGTAGCGCTGAGCAGATGCAGGTGTGCGTGTAGTGAGAGTGAACTTGTTGCTGAAGATATTAGTCAGCTTTGCGCCATAACCATTCTTACCGCCGACAATCTTCTCCTCGGACTTATCGTAGTTTCCACTAGTGAGCAGATGACCAAAGATCAGCTCGGGTGCATAGACCTTGTGCTCCTTGTGCAGCTCAATAGGGATACCGTCGCCGTCATTCTCCACATCAATGGTGATCTTGTCACTGCTATCACTG
>Ga0209087_1001142_pt1 | contig 15806 bp, 20 predicted proteins | sample S_130805_EF_Meta_FD_187321 | JGI IMG/M metagenome (GOLD analysis project Ga0209087, IMG submission 187321) | Freshwater microbial communities from Lake Simoncouche, Canada to study carbon cycling - S_130805_EF_MetaG (SPAdes) (version 2) | ecosystem: Environmental > Aquatic > Freshwater > Lake ... | reverse complement strand
ATCAACCAAGTCGTCATAATCTGACCAATCTCCCATACCAAGGTCTTCTCCTACTTCTTCAATTGTTTTGTAAGTTTCATTTCCATCATCATCTTGAGATAAAATATTGGTATCACCCCACTCCCAATCACATAATACAGTTGTTTCATCATTTTCTAAGTCAAGACGTGGATTGTGTATTATAATGTAGGCGTATTCTTGTGAGTCATCCTTGCCTTGAATTCTTATACCATCGGGGGTTGACATTTTTTTGAGGGCTTTCTCTGTGAACTCGTCGGCTTTTTCTTCTCCAATTTCTGCAACTAAATCAGGAAGAAATTCTTCCAAGTTATAGTCAATCATTTTGGCAATAGAATGTATAGATGGGTTTGGATATCCAACTTTATTCAACACTTTTAAAAATCTATTTAACTCACTCATTTTTTTGTGTAGTTTGTGTAGGGAGTCATATCATCTAACTTGAATGTGTCCAATTCCATATCGTTAGTCAGATACATTTTTGGGTTGTCATTATAGTAACTACAATATATTTCATTAATATTGACCCAATTGACAAATTTAACCCATTTTTCATCAATTTTTAATTTTATGTATTCATCTCTCAATCTGTCAAAATCATATTCACTAAATGCTATGTCGGTATCTCTTTCTGTGTATTCACATCTTTCTTTGATTTGTCTGTTCCAAGTTACGATAAAATATCTTTCGTATATGTAATCGCTGGTTTCTATTTCACCATTACCGTCACAATATTCACAAGTTTCTTTGCCACTCCTACAACTGTCACAACTTACTTCACCATTTCCATAACATTGTGTACACGTAACTTCTTCGTTACCATCACATTCTGGACATGTAACGATTTCACCATCTTCTTTGACAGTACCATCACCATCACAATAGTCACAGGTTATTCTACCTTCACCAGAACACTCATCACATTCAACGTTCTCAGTACCATCACAATTGTGACAGTCTGTTTCACCATTACCACTACACTTATCACATTCCTCTCTGTGATTATCACCAGAGTTGTTAAAAAGAACTGCAAATCCAATATTATTCAACATCTTATCTGACTCCTCAAATGAATTTGTTTGTGCGTAGGAATAACAATAAAATGATAATTTAACTACATTCTCAGGGGACATATGTTGGAAATAGTCCTTTTGTTTTCTCATAACCTGAATCAGGCTATAATAGGTTTCCTGTGGAGTTTCTGTATTTGCAAGTAACTCCGTAATATTCTTGGCTAATCTTTTTATTTTATCGCTCATATTATTCTCTTGTGTAATTAAACTTATAACCTAAGTCAAAAATATGTTTTGTATCGGCTTCATATTCTATGTTAAAAATCATAGGTTCTGTGGCAAAACAATTTGAGTTTTGTCCTTCAACTATTTTACCTTCTTCAGTTATAACATATTCGTTTAAGACATCTCTTAGTTTTTCGGACATTCTTTGAATATCGTGTGCAAAACTATACATATCAATATCTATCCCGCCTTGGTAATCAAATTTAACGTCTATATCGTAATTTGCTAATTTAGTATGATTTTGGTCAATGTAATCAAATTCAATGTGTATACTCATGATGTCAAATTGTGTGGACTTTGCATTCATGGTAATCAAATACTTTAATTTTTCCGACAAAAGTTCTTCGTTAATCATATTAATAAATACCTTTATTTTGTATTAGTGTGTGGATATGTTTATAAAAAACAAATACTATGTCAATTAATGTAATTTTAACTGAAAAAGAAGTCCTCGATACACCAAACGATGCCATATTGGGTAGATTGGTTAGAAATAAATTCTGGCAAGCCAGGAGGGACCAAGAAGGACCTCAATACGATGATGAACACTTCGGACTCACCATAGGTGAAGACGGTCTTGTTAAGTCTATAAATCGTCCGTTTACCTGTTCTATCTGTGGAGGAGATACCTCAGAGATAGATTACGACTATTTGGTTGGTTACGACCATTTGGGATGTTTACTTAAAGAAGAAGAAGTGAGACCTGACGCATTTGATAAATGTGTAATATGCGGAAAAGAAACTCCTTATTTACGTTCTACCCATATCGATTTAAGAGAAGGGTATGTTGAAGGTGGAGGACAAGGGTGTTACCAACCGAATATTTGTGAAAAATAATGAATATTTCTGAAAAGTATAAAACAATATGGATTGCGCCAGAACGAACTGGCACTAGAAAAATTGCGGAAATATTTGCCTATTATGATTTCAAGTCAGATGGATTACCTGTATTCAATCACATAAATGGATATTCTCACAATCACAGATATCATATTGATGAGAAATATAAAGATTATGATGTCATTGTTGGATTAAGAAATCCTTATGGTAAAACCTATTCAATATTTAAAAGTCTCTTTAATGTCAGAAGAAGTGAAGAAAAAGGGTTATTTAAAAAGTTTTTATTGGAAGAACTTCCCAAAGGAAAAAAAATGTATGAGGTACAAAATCCAATATTGGACACGGAACCAAATTATATTATTAGGATGGAACACATGGAGCAAGACCTACTAAAAATCCCATTTATAACCGATAGGTTGACACCTAAGCAATTATCACTGATGACTCAACACGGTAAGGAAATCGAGGATTTTGAAGTTTATTATGACCAAGAATCTAAAGATATAGTATATGAGTATTGTAAACATTTATTTATTTTGGGTGGATATGAAAAATAAATAGATGTTAACTTGAATGTGTATTTATTGTAATGAAGACACATATTGGGGAAACATATTATTATTCTAATTTTATAACTGATGAAGAAAAGGATGTTATAAAAAATTGGGCATTAAGAAATGAAAAATATTTAATCCCAAATCCAACAGGCCCATTCAGAGCTAGATTATTAATTAAATTAATTCCTGAAAAACTTGAGTTATTAGAAGAAATTAAGAATAGAATTATAGAAATTGAAGATTTATATAATAAATCATTTGAACCGTTTAGAGGTGATTTTGTAAGTATTCAAAGGAATGGTGCTAAAGTACCTAACCATATTGACCACAATCCCGCAGACAAAACACTTTACTCAAGAAGATACAACATATTTATAACTTTACCTGAAATAGGAGGGTTACCTGTATACAATAATGAAACTTTATTTTTGGAAGAAAAATGTTTATTAAAAGTAGATTCAGGGATTGTTAATCACTCTACAACACAGATTCAAGGGGAACAACCAAGAATTATTTTATCATATGGGTTTGCAATTAAAAAATAAATTTGGCTGGCAAATTTAGAATCACTATATTTGTATTCACAAAAACGATAACGATATGACAAACACCACTACCCCTTCAGTAATCAAAGTAACAACAGGCACATTAGCAGGAGACGTATTCTATGGTTCTTTTGACACCACAGTAAAGAACAAGAGAGTCTCTGTGATGGTTTCAAACCACATCAAAGACGTAAACAAAGAGTATGAATTCCGTATTGCGAACAAATGTCAAGCGGGGTTCATTAACATCCACGACAGTAAAAATACAGCGTCTGAAATGATGAGAGGATGGTCTAAAAATTCTCTTGTTAACATCCAAGTAAAAAACGAGTTCGGTCACTGGATGAACGTTTACACAACCAAAGGTGGAAAGTGGTACTCAATCGACAAAGGGTTCTTGGAAGTGATGACCGTAGGAACTATGAGACAATCATTCCCTGACATGTGTGACATGAACATTTGGTCTCGATTCGGAGCCAAGACTTGGGCGGACAAAGCATTCACTCAAAATTAATAAAAAATAAATCCCCGAAAGGGGATTTTTATTTTGTAATATCGAAGGGATTCCTTATCTTTGTATTCACAAAAACGATAAAACTATGACATCTACCTCTACCATCGAAAAAGTTCGTAACTACCAAGGTCAAAATTCTTTTGTCATCAAGATGAAAGACACAGTCGCAAAATACGGCGGGTTGACTCCAAACCAATTAACAGCTGTTGAGAAATGTCTTAACGCAGTTGCAACTGTTAAAACTGAAGAAATGACTGAAGACTTGAAACGCATAGTTGACTACATAGGTGAGAACACGTTCGTTAAGGACATCGCATCTAAGTTCCAAAAGTACGGTACTTTGACTGAAAAACAAAAGTCTGTAGCCTTAGCTCAGATTCAAAAAGAGGAAGACAAAGAGAAGACCATCCGTATGAACTGGCCGACTCCAGGTGAGACTATCATCATAGGTCGTAAAGTTGGTCAACTATTGAAAGAGACATACGAGTTGGAGTTCAATCCAATGTTAATTGATATCACTCGTTTGTTAGCTGTTAGTCCAAAAGCGGTTAAGTTCGCTGGTAAGATGACCATTAAAAGAGGTAAAATCTGTACTTCTTGTATGAGAGATTTGACAGATGAGTTTTCAATGTTAACAGGGATGGGTAAGATATGTGCAGCTCACATGAAGGTTCCTTATATCAAAGATGCTTCTGAAGCGACTCGTTTCCGTGAGGACTATTTGAAGAGAGTCGAGGAGATTGGTGAGATGGAATTTTGGATTCCAAGAAAACAAATTAAGAAGTGGGAAGGGATGACAGAGAGTATCTTGAGAACCATGTAAAAATAATCTAACCCACACCCTAAAAAGTGTGGGTTTTTTCTTGCTATAGTGATATATATCTATTAAAAAGTACATATTTTTAATGGAAAAATTCACACCTTACCATCAACACTTGCTAGTTAAGTGTTGGGTAACAAACCCCCCTAAAAAAGAGGAATTATTGAATAAATGGTTTACGTATTTGGTTGAGACGGTAGGAATGAAAGTGGTAGCAGGACCCACAAGTGTTTATGTTTCAGACCCTGGTAATGAAGGGTTGACAGGAACAGTAACATTGGCAACGTCACACGCGTCAATACACATTTGGGATAACATGGAACCACCTATGGTTCAGTTTGACATCTACAGTTGCAAAGAGTTTACTCTTGAACAAGTAATGAAATGTTTTGAACCATGGGGTTTTATTAAAGGAGAATGGGTTATGATTGACAGAAACGACAAACCAACAATAACATCGGAAGGAATTTGGAACTAAAGTATATTTATTAGGTATGAAGTTAATACAGGAAGATAAACGAGCGCCTAGTCTGTTCGTAATTCAAAAACTATTCAAAGTTTTGGATGAGGAAAAGAAAAAGAAGAAAAAAAGAGCTGAGATTCTCCAAGTGATTGAGGACTTGGCGCCTTATATGAATATTCCTAAGGATTATGCGTTATATATATTGGAGCTTTACCTTTTAAACTACAGAAAAGATGGGGACTATTCAGGATTAACAAAAGAAAATTTTGTTGACCCAAGAAAACAGTCAGGAAAGACAACACCAAATACAAAGGCAAAACTATATACGATTGCTTTAATGCCATTCAAAGGGTCCAACTTAATCGGACGATGGAGTAAATATTATAAAGGTACTCCATTTTATGAAGTGGTTTCTTATGATTGGTACCCTGTTTATATCTTCAAAGATGACAAGTGGTATGAGGTTACTGGAAGATATTCATCTTCAACTTCAAGACAAATGAGTAATGCAAATCCTGTTAAGTGGAATGATGAATTAGAAGAACCTGTTTATCTGTTGACTCGGGAAGAAATGGATATGTTGAAACGAGGGATGAGTCACGAACAATTGATGAAACATAAGGTTGATGCTTTGAAAAAATTTGAACCTGAATTAACCAAAAGAAAGAAAACTGTAAAGTCGTATAGATGGCACGGAGATGCTGAAACAGCCAACGCAAATATTAAATTCAAAATTAAATCAATCGAAGACGAAGGTGATAAAGCAATTGTTGAAGTCGACATATTAGATGTGATTTTGAGAGGAGACAGAGGAGAAGAACCCACACCACAAAATTATTTGAAAGGGGAAATACAAGGAATGAACAAAGAAATTGCTGAGGAGAAAGTTAAAGTTAAAATCATGGGACTTCTTAGAGACTACATGGCGACAAGATTTAGGTACAACGGAGAAGACCCGCCAATACAAAACATATTCTTTAAATTTAATCACTTAAAAAAATAGTAAAACCCTCAACTTGATTGGGGGTTTTTTATTTATTATCTTTGTAAAAAATAAACTTAAGATTTAAATATATTATGGAAAGATTGTCACAACATATGATGGAAGAAAAAATGATTGACAATATCTTAAAGAATTTTAATTTCAAAAAATGCCACAATGCAATGAAGGCTCTTGATTGGCGATGGGCTATGAGAGAAGGAGTACCAACTGTAGATATGTTGAAAGAGGCTTCAATCGAAAGACTTAGGTCAGCAATAAAAGGAGTTAAAGACAAAGAGAATAGACTTTCCTCAGATGAGACTTATTTTTCTTCAAGTGGAGGACTTAAAGGTACTGCATGGAAGAACCGTTACGGTCATGTGGCGGGAATAAGATTAGAATTTGTCCTAACTGACTGGGACTCCGATGGAGATTAACAAATGAAAACAAAAAAACCAAGTGCAATTGTCTACGGATTAGATACTGTAGGTGACCTTAAATTAATCTCTGACGTATATTTTGAAGAGAATCTTTTTGATGAGGTTATTGTATATTCTTTAGATTATACTGATTCTGTAATTGAAGATTATACCAAGTATAAACCAGACCTAATCATATCCGTTGGTAAAGAGATTAACATTCCTCACTATCAATTAACTCGTCGTCATATACATCTTGATGAATCGCCAGGAGATAATGTATTGGCAAATATAATTGTGTGTCAAACAGTATTCCGTGGGTGCGAAAACATCAGACCAAGATTTTCAATCTTTACTCCTGTATACCAAACGGGATATAGAATTAAAAGAACTTATGAAAGTTTAAAAAATCAAGAATTGACCAATTGGGAATGGGTTGTTGTTGATGATTCACCTGATGATAATACTTGGGACATTCTTCAAGAAATCGCCGAGAAAGATTATCGAGTAAAGTTACATAGAATCTATCCATTATCCCAAGGAAATGTTGGGTTGGTTAAACACAGGGCGGCTATGTTATGTGATGGTGACTGGTTAGTAGAGTTAGACCACGATGACCATCTTACTAAAGATTGTTTATCAACATCAAATGATGCGATTGAGAAATACCCTGACGCTGGATTCATATACACCAACTGTTCAGAGATGTATGATGATGGAGAACCAAAAACATATGACCACGATTGGTCAGGTGATTGGTATGCAAGACATGACAACTTTTTTGATTTTGGATATGCTGGGCATACCGAAGTTTTAGCTGATGATAAGAAGGTGGTTGCTCACCACTATCCTGATATAAATCCTTTAACAATAAGATTTAATATTTCAATGCCAAACCACGCAAGAATGTGGGAGAGAGAATTGTATCATAAAATTGGCGGACACAATAAGAATACTCCTGTCGCTGATGATTTAGAAATTATTATTAGAACTTTTTTGAATACACGGATGATTCATTTGAAAAAAGTCTTATACTTTCAATACAATAATAGAAATAGTACTGTCGATAACAATGCTAATGATATAAACAGAAGAGCTAGATTAATTCGTGATTACTACGACCTAGCCATTCATAATCGAATACTTGAACTTGGATTTCATGATTGGAATTGGAGTGACGAAGATGGTCACTCACAGAAATTCCAAAATAGGGCACCAATAAGAAAGTTTTTTGAGGAAGAAGAAGTAATGAATTACATATATGAATAAAAAAACAAAGATTTGTTTAAACGCGATGGTTGGAAATGAATCCAAGACCATCACAAGAATGTTGGAGTCAGTTGCTCCACACATTGACTATTACGTTATTCAATGTAATGGTAAAGAAGATAACACAAGAGAAGTTATTGATAATTTCTTTGCGGAGAAAGGCATTTCAGGATTTACTTATTTCATTGAATGGGATTTCCCTGGTGCGAACAGAGACCATACACTTCAAGAAGCTTTAAAGGCCGAACATGGATGTGATTGGATTCTTAGAATGGATGCGGATGAGAGACTTCAGGTTGATGAAACTTTTGATTGGTCATTGTTAGATGATACTTCAGTTGATAGCTATAACATTACTGCTCAAGCGGGAGATACAAAATATTTTAGAACATGGTTTTGGAATGCAAAGTTACCTTGGTTTTTCCAACATGACAAAAGACATGAGACAATACATTTGCCCAACAGAGGAGAAGATTTCCAAAGACATAACATGCCTTATGGGTTCAGACACTTAGTAGGGCAAGATGGCGAAACATGGTTGGTACCAAGAAAGTTTTTAAATGACGCTCTTGAGTTAGAAAAAGATAAAGTTGTTGGATACAAAGTTTTAGAGGACCATTATCATTTATGGTATATTGCTAAAAGTTATGCCGATTGTTATGGTAATTCGTCTGAACTACCTTTTGGTAAAAAACACTCAGATGAATATGCGAGAAGGTCTATTTGGTACTTCGAAAGATTCTTAGAAGTTAGTCACAATTGGCATGGTGAAGGACAACCTGAAAGAGAAGATGAGATGGCTTACTTTGGATTAATTACAATGGGGGCGGCTTATGAATTTATTGGAAATATAGAAAAGGCGGTTGATTGTTATACTAAGGCTGAATTGTTCTGTACTAACAGAAACGAACACTATCTTTATTTGGCGATTTGTTTAGAAAGACAAAAGAAATATGATGAAGCATTAGTTATCATTGATAAAATGATGCAACCTGAAAAAGTTAATCCATTCCCATTAAGAACATTCTTGATTGAGGATAGATGTTATTTGGACTCAAGCAATTTCTTGAATGAATATAAAGAAAGACTACAAAGTAGTTCTACTGAACACATAATTGACATGGAAAGTGTTAAATTTGAAATCTAATGATATTAGTGAAGAATCCAAAATACGATTATTTGATAGTTGGAGCTGGAATCTTCGGTTCAGTTTGTGCTCACGAACTTACCAAGAAAGGTAAGACGTGTTTAGTAATAGATAAGAGAGATGTCATTGGTGGGAATTGTTACACTGAAAATGTAAATGGGATTCACGTACATAAATACGGAGCTCATATATTCCACACCAATGACAAATTTATTTGGGACTACATCAATCAATTTGCAGAATTTAAACAATACACACATAATGTTATTGCAAATTACAAGGGAGAAATGTATACACTTCCATTCAACATGTGGACATTCAATCAACTATGGGGTGTTAAAACTGAAGAAGAGGCGAAAGAAATCCTTGAAACCCAAAGTTATAAAGGTGAAGTTCAAAATCTTGAAGACCAAGCAAGGTCAATGGTTGGCGATGATGTGTACAAAAAACTTATCAAAGGATATACAGAAAAACAATGGGGTAAGTTATGTTCTGAATTACCATCCTCAATAATTAAAAGATTACCTGTTCGATTCACATGGGATAGTAACTATTTCAACGACAAATACACAGGAATGCCAATCGGTGGGTATACTCAAATATTTGAAAAAATGTTAGAGGGTTCTGATGTTATGTTAAAGATTGATTATTTCAAAGAACGAGAGTATTTGGACTCATTAGCTAATAAAATTATTTATACAGGACCTATCGATAAATTTTTTGATTACAAGTTCGGTAAATTAGATTATAGGAGTCTTACTTGGGATACAAAGATACTAAATTCTGATAACTTTCAGGGAGTTCCTGTTGTAAATTATACCGATGAAGAAACACCATATACCAGAATACTTGAACACAAATGGTTTGACCCTCAAAACCAAAAAGGAACTGTAATTAGTTATGAATACCCTGCGGATTATAATGGTGAGAATGAACCGTATTACCCTGTTAGAGACGATAAAAACACTAAGACCTATGAGATGTACCAACAACTAACAAAGTCTCTTAAATCACATTATTTTGGGGGAAGATTGGCAACGTATGTTTACTACGATATGCATCAAGTGATAGCTCAAGCATTGAAAACGTTGAAAGAAATAAGTTAATAAACATTTTTAACCTGATATTTATTCATAATGAAAGTATGTTTAAAAAAATCGGGGGAGTTTCCAAAGGAAGAAGAGGTTTCTGTTATTAAGAAATTCCTTCAATTTTTACAATCCCAAGTCCCATTAAATAAAAAAATTCAAATCACGTTTACTGACGCGAGAGAGGTCCCTATGACCACAGGAGTTAGAATGCCTGGTAATGAAATATTTGTATTAGCCAAAGGAAGATTATTAATTGACATCTTAAGAACTGTATCACATGAGTGGGTTCACGAATTTCAAAGTCAAAAGATGGGAGTTAAAGATAACGTTAAGATTCAAGACATTGGAGGTCCTGAAGAAAATATGTGTAACATATTATCAGGTGTTTTTATCAAAAAATTTGAAAAGAAATACCCTGAATTTAACAAAGTTACTTATGGAGAATCTGTTAATGAAGAAATTTTATATGAAATATCTCCAAAATCTAGCGGTGTGAATGACTTTTTAGAGTTTATGAAAAATAACCCTAACTATATGATTCAAATAGGATTTAAAGATTACCAATGGTTAGAAGATTATATTGAGAGTGCAAGTTATGATGAATTTGTTGAATTATTGGATGAATTAGAAACTATTTTAAAACAAAAAGATAAGTATATCAGTGATGAAATGGATGAAATTGAAAGAGCGGTACAGGATTTAAGTAGAGATGGGGTATTAGAAATAACAGTTCAAGATGTTGTAAAAGCGTTTACCAAAGCCAAAGAAATTGTAATACCAAAAGATGTTTGGCTCAAACTTGAAAATACAGAATCAAATCAAGTTAAAAAGGGGGAAATGAAAAAAGTTGTTGCCATTGCAAAAAAATACAATAAGACATCACCATTAGAACTTAAAAAAGCTTTAGTTAAAGATGAATATAATCCTCCATTAATATTAAAGTTTGGAGATAGATATCATTTAGTTGCGGGTAATACAAGATTATGTACGGCAGCGGCATTAGGTATGAGACCAAAAGTTATAATCGCGGAAGTTTAACCTGATACTTAAATAAACTTAACGATACATTCTTCATCTTCTAATATAATTCTTTTAATTTCCTCATCTCTCATGATAATTGTTGATACAATATCATTTTTAGAACTCAAAATATTTACAATCCAAAGACCAAGACGATGAGCAGATATTTCAATCATCTCACCTGAATACATTCCTAACTCCATGATTCTTAATCGTAAACAAGATTCACAATTTTGACATGGTTCACTTTCAGGAACATCTTTTATTTTAAAGGTTTTACCTATTAAAGAATCGTCTACTAGCATGAGATATTGTTTTTTATAAATATTTATAATATATGAGTAAAGAAAATAGAATAGATGGAATATATATTCCATTAAAGATTGGAGACACTATCTATACAGGAAGATTTAAAAATAAAAAAACAACTGTAAAGACAATAGGTAAAGATGAATATGGTATGCCAACCATCAATGGTAAACGAGTAGCAACATTTAGAATTATTTCAAAAGAAAAATAATTACCACTCAAAAGATGTGTTTGTATTTGTTGATTCGTAATTGATTATTACTGGCATTGATGTCTTCTTACGTATTATTCTTTCTAAATCATATGTTAAGTCATCCGCATCAAAATCACCACGTCTTATTGAACTAAAATATACCATAAGTTTTATACTCATGTATTTTTGTTCTAATGGTTGATTACTATGCATCACTGTAACCCAATCAGCATCAGTAACTATAACTTTTTCAACATTTTCAATTTGATTACATGATTCATCACCAACATCTCCCTCATAATCATCAGCACCTTTTTCACAAACTCTACGAATATATGACATCTCATTATCAATAAGTTCTTGAAATACTTTAATGTGTTTTTGTGACTCTAATATAATATTATATTGTGATTCTGTAACAACATATTTCTTTTTTGATTCACTGATTGTATCAGCACATCTAACTTTATATTTCTTGGCAAGGTAATTACCAAAAGTGTCCACTAAATAAAAATATAACTCATCTTTCTCTTTCAAACTAACTTTAACATTAGTTGACGCAACAATGTCATCAAGGACTCTCTCATTAAGCATGTCACAAGCTTCTCCGATAAATTCACCAACAGGTGAGTCGCAAGAAACGCTTATTTCATAATCTACTATATTATTTATTTCCTGCTTTAACACGTCAAAATCTAATCTCCTACGAACGTGAGGAGACATAGACTCACTTATAAATTTATTTTCACACTTCTTAGCGGTTGAACCAACATAGACATCAAGACCTAACCATTTTTTAATTTCTTGTTTTACACCTTCTCTAATCATTTTAGCGATAAATCCTGGCTTTGTATTTGCCTCTTGTATGTAATCAATGTCAAGGACAACAATAACTTGAATTGGGCCTTCACCATCAGGGTCAACCATATAACCACAAACACCATCAACCTCTTTATCTGATAAAAAAGATTCAAGTAATTTAACTGTTTTTTCGCGGTTCTCCATGTATAATAAATACTACTCAATGGAAATAACTTTCAACTTATATCCTTTCATGAACCAGTAGTTAATAACGGTTACGAATACTTGGTCCATATAACCTTTACCATACTTCTTATTCAAGGTTTGTTTCACCTCATCACTAACGTACATTACACCTGTTTTAATATCAAATAGGAAGAATTCATTCGCCCATGTCTGTTCCACTTTATCGTAGTAAAGGTATGGAAAACTAAACTTATCATCAATGAACTTAACTATTACTTTTTCTATCTGTGTCATACTAATCAAATATAAGATATTTATAAACGTGAGACAACTTATCAAAAGAATACTTAAGGAAGAAAGAGAGAAGGATTTAAGTTCTAAAATCAAGAAACTATTGAAAGATAGTGTAGTGCTAAATCATAAAATGATTTGTACCGTAGATGTTGTAGCACCATGGAAAATGTATAAGGACCCATTTAATAGAGACTACCAAGTTATGGTAAGTGTGATTGGTGGTTTAGGTTCCAAACATTGGCCGATGACTCAATTTGTTATTAGCTCACGAGATAAGATAGTAAATGATGTATGGCATACAATATATAACTATATGGGTTTGAGTACAGATGTATTTTTAAGAAATGTTAAGTCATGTGATGAAGTATTAACTGAGTCATCTAACGAAAGGTTGGAAAAATTAATAGGGGATTACATATCAATGAGTTATCCAACAGCCCAAAAAATTAGACTTGCACCTCCTGGAGTGCCTGGGTCAATTACAACATTTACTTTACCTGACCCTGAAGATGAAAGAGACAATTTAATTTTCAAATTTGATGTTTTTGGAAAGCCAGAATATAATATAAATCCTGAGTTTTTTAGTTCAATTGACTCAATGTTTGGGAAAAAAAGGAATATAAAAAAAATAATCCTCAAATGGTTTGAGGATAAAGAGGTTGATGTGGATTTAATAGATAACCCAAGGGAAGATGTAATGACTGAAGGTCTTCATGATACATCTTGGCAAAATGATGAGGGGGATAAAATTACTTTAATTGATTTATTAGATGTTACAGAAAAAATACCTGTGAGGAATATTTCTGTTAATAAAATAAAACCCAAGTTATTAACATGGAACGATGACCATGAAGAAATTGCCAAAATAGAAAAATCAGACTTACAATATCCAATATTAATATTTGTTGATGATGACGGAAATTTCATTTCAATAATCGATGGACATCACAGGGCACAGAAAGCGGTAAGACACAAACTAAAGACAATAAAAGCCAAGTTAATCCCTATCAATTCATTACCAAAGAATATTGGAAAAGTATTCAAACACCTTAACAAAAAAGGAGAATCTTTAAATGAATCCAAGATGTTGGATTATTTAAAACAATTTTTATCAGGGGAAGTCCTTGACAACTACAAAAAAGAAAAAGGAAGAAAAGAGTTTCAAAAGATGGTGGACATGGTTTACAAAATAACAGCTAAAGATACTCCAATAGAAGGAATGGTTGGAGTTCTTGTTGGTCATATTGATAAAAACATGTGGGGAACAACTTACACGGACCCAAAAAGTGTTGGGTCAAGATGGGATTTCAAAGTAATCCTTAAACCTTTATTTACAAATTATAATCCGAATAATGAACAAGATTATAATGATAAAGTTTTAAAATTTAGAGAAGACTTTAATAGAAATGCAAGAGGGATGGGATTCGAAGTTATATCACCAATACAACATGATAAAGTAAAAAATTATAAGGTTACATTTGAATGGGCTAGCCGTTTGGATGTTAAGGAGATTAATTAAATAATATCTCCAACATCAAGACCATAATTCTTATTAACATATCTACCCAATGATTTATTAAAATCATATGGGGTCATACCAAATAAGTCCCATTTACCTTTAAAATATTGGCCGTTCGAGTACCACATCATATCTTCTCTACCCACAGGTCGTCCGATTAATAACATAGGTCCCTCATCACCATCTTTAATTACACCTGACCACTTCTCGCCCGACAAATTAATTTTGCCAACTATAGCACCATCAAAGTGTTGGTCCCAAAAAGTTTTCAATATTTTATCAATCTGTGTAGGACTAAGAACATACTTCATAGTTAATAAATACTTATTATAAAACAAAGTTATGAAAAAATTATTACTAATCTTATTACTCTCACCAATGATTGTATTCTCTCAGGATGCAAAGAACAGAGAGATGCAAATGCAGGTAAACAATTTACAACCGCCGCCTCCACCAGGACAGAAAGGTTCCATTGTTAAAACAAATGCGTTCTTAACGTCATCTGACTTTGTATTTTTACAAAAACCAACATATGTTGGTGGATGGTTACAAGCCATATCATTAGGAGGAGGCAAACAATCACTAAACGGAGTATATTCTTATGGTGGAAATGGTTTTATTACCACAGACGGTTCTCAAGTGGGAGTATCAGGATTTATATCTAAAGGTAACAATAATTTATTTCTTTCTTATGTTGAATTGGCTAAAAGTAAAACAACAACATTAACTTATGTGAAATTATATAAAGGAAAATGGAGTAAAGGATTTGGTATTAATTTATCTTCTTCTTTTAGTCAAGTTGTAGAGTCCGATTCATTACCACCAATGCATATTGTTGCACCTTCAGTAATGTTCTTTATCAATAGAACATACAACGTAGGGAAATTTACAATAACACCAGACTTATTACTTAGTTATTCAAATCCATACTTTGATATGGGAAAAAACTCAGTTACATTTTTAGGAGCAGAGAGATGGGTAGGACTTGAATACGACCCAACGTTTAACGCATTAGTAGGGACATCGGTTGGATATAAAATATCAAAGAGATTTATTATACAGTTGGCGTACAGAGGAAACATTAATACCAATCCAAAGTTTGGGTTGATGAACAACATATCCATAGGTAACAAATTTAATCTATAAAACTATTTATAACAAAACAAAATTATGAAAGAAATACTATCAAACATTTTAACTTTTCTCGGCCTTAACAAACGTGAAGAGAAATTCGAAAAAGCATTAAACATTTACAAAGGTAAGTTTGCTTTCTGTGGAGCATCAGCAGCAGTTCCAACAGGTAAGATGATTACCGTACAAGGAAAACAATTCCAAGAAGGTCGTTCTATCTGTCCTGTTATGGATGGTCCATCAATTGCAAACCTTAAATTGGTTCCAAACCCATCTATTACACCTGACGGTACAGAAGATACTGTATGGTCATTCTTTTGGTATTATGATGAAGTACCACAAGCACCAACATGGGAAACTTCACCTACAGTAAGTCGTACATTTGTGATT